>SKER01000012.1_pt1 | contig 259371 bp, 206 predicted proteins | sample 4826961 | NCBI WGS metagenome assembly SKER01 (sample SAMN11008804, study PRJNA524170) | human gut metagenome | biome: Human fecal sample; material: Feces; isolation source: fecal sample from pouch patient p47 | host: Homo sapiens | place: Israel: Tel-Aviv | collected 2016-11-16
GCCCCAGCCTCATCCGCGCAGCACCCCGATCGACCTGACCGCCGCGCACGCCATCCCCGCCGCCGACAGCACCACGCCCAGCACCCCCGAGCAGCCGGCCGGCAACACGGTCGAGCACATCGGCGCGGTCGTGTACTTCTCCTCCGCCTCCGAGAACACGGCCCGGTTCATCGAATCCTGCCAGCTGAGCGGCATCGGCATCGCCGTGTACCGCATCCCCCTCAAGCCGGGCTCGGCGCCGCTCAACGTGCGCGAGCCGTACGTGCTGATGGTGCCGACCTACGGCGGCGGCGACGCGAAAAAGGCCGTGCCGCCGCAAGTGAAGCGCTTCCTCAACAATCCAGCGAACCGCGCGTGGATCCGCGGCGTGGTCGCGTCCGGCAACACCAATTTCGGCACCGCATACTGCGCGGCAGGTGACATCATCGCCGCGAAATGCCGCGTGCCGTTCCTCTACCGTTTCGAGCTTATGGGCACGCGCGAAGACACGCGCAAGGTGCGCGATGGACTCGTGCGTTTCTTCCGGGACCACCGCGGCTGAACGCGCCACAATCACCGTTATTCCAGTTACTCCAAGGGAAAACTATACTCATGACTGACTTCACCGACACCGAGCTGCCGCTCGACAACACCACCGACACCACTGTCGATCAGTACGATCCGGCGCACGACTACCATGCGCTCAACGCGATGCTGAACCTGTACGACGCCGATGGGCGCATCCAGTTCGGCAAGGACAAGGCCGCCGAACGCGAATACGTCACCGGCCACGTGGCCGCGAACACGAAGCGCTTCGAATCCACCGGCGAGCGCCTGCGCTACCTGATCGACCACCAGTATTACGCCCCGGCGGTGTTCGAACGCTACTCCCCCGAGTTCCTGGACGACTTCTACGCGCACGCCGAATCCTCCGGATTCGAGTTCGGCACGTTCCTGGGCGCGTTCAAGTTCTACACGTCATACGCGCTGAAGACGTTCGACGGCAAACTGTATCTGGAGGACTTCCCGCAGCGTTGCGCGGCGGTCGCGCTCGAATTGGCGGCCGGCAGCGAGCAGCGGGCCGTCGAATACCTCGACGAGATGCTCTCCGGCGCGTTCCAGCCGGCCACGCCGACGTTCCTGAACCTCGGCAAGGCGCAGCGCGGCGAGGCGGTCAGCTGCTTCCTCGTGCGCATCGAAGACAGCATGGAGTCAATCTCGCGCGGCATCAACGCGGCGCTGCAGCTGTCGAAGCGCGGCGGCGGCGTGGCGCTGCTGCTCAGCAATCTTCGCGAGCTCGGCGCCCCGATCAAGCACATCGAGAACCAGTCGAGCGGCGTGATCCCGGTCATGAAGCTGCTGGAGGACTCGTTCTCGTACGCGAACCAGCTTGGCGCGAGGCAGGGTGCCGGCGCGGTGTACCTCAATGCGCATCATCCGGACATCCTGCGCTTCCTCGACACGAAGCGCGAGAACGCCGACGAGAAGATTCGCATCAAATCACTGGCGTTGGGCGTCGTAATCCCGGACGTCACGTTCGAGCTGGCCAAGAAGAAGGCCAAGATGGCGCTGTTCAGCCCGTATGACGCGGAGCGCGTGTACGGTAAGCCGTTCGCCGACATTTCCGTCACCGAGCATTACGACGAGATGGTGGCCGACGACCGCATCAGGAAAACCTATATCGACGCGCGCGAGTTCTTCACGACGCTGGCCGAAATCCAGTTCGAATCCGGCTACCCGTACATCGTGTTCGAGGACACGGTGAACCGCGCGAACCCGATCGCCGGGCGCATCACGATGTCGAACCTGTGCTCCGAAATCCTGCAGGTGCAGGAGGCGAGCTCCTACAACGAGGACCTGACCTACTCGCACGTCGGGCGCGACGTGTCCTGCAACCTCGGCTCGCTGAACATCGCCAAGGCGATGGACGCGGGCCTGGCCGGCACCGTCGAGACGGCGATTCGCGCCCTGACGTCGGTGTCCGAACACACGCGCATCGACGCGGTGCCCTCGATCCGCCGCGCGAACGATGAAGGGCACGCGATCGGCCTGGGACAGATGAACCTGCACGGTTTCCTCGCCCGCGAGGGCATCCAGTATGGTTCCGAGGAAGCGCTCGACTTCACCGACATGTATTTCATGACGGTCGCCTACCACGCCTACCGCGCCTCGCACACGCTGGCCGTCGAGCACGGCACGGCGTTCCGCGGTTTCGCCGATTCGGCGTACGCCAAGCCGGCCGGCGAGGGCAATTATTTCGACAAGTACACCGACGGCCGCCGCTCCCTCGCCCCGCGCACCGAACTCGTGCGCGCCCTGTTCGAGCGTTTCGGCGTCGCGATCCCGACCGAGGCCGACTGGGCCGAGCTGCGCGACGACATCCTGCGCGATGGCATCTACAACCAGAACCTGCAGGCCGTGCCGCCCACCGGCTCGATCTCGTACATCAACCATTCCACCTCGTCGATCCATCCGATCGCCTCCAAGATCGAGATCCGCAAGGAAGGCAAGCTCGGGCGCGTCTACTACCCGGCCGCCTACATGACCAACGAGAACCTCGAATACTACAAGGACGCCTACGAAATCGGCTGGAAGGCCATCGTCGACACCTACGCCGAAGCCACGCAGCATGTGGACCAGGGACTCTCGCTCACGCTGTTCTTCCCCGACACCGCCACCACCCGCGACCTCAACAAGGCCCAGATCTACGCCTGGCGCAAGGGCATCAAGACCCTCTACTACATCCGCATCCGCCAGCAGGCGCTGGAAGGGACCGAGGTGCAAGGCTGCGTCTCCTGCACGCTCTGAGGAATCGATGGATGATGTATGCGTATACCGCCTTTCTTCGGCGCTCGACGTACCTTCGTACGCCTTCGGCCTCAGACGGCGGTCTCCACACACGTCGTCCACCGATTCCCCTCCACAGCCCTGCGCACGCCCGCAACTCAAGGAACCCACATGTCGCCAATGATCTACCGGCTCATACTCCGTCTGACCGCGCCGGAGGAGTTTGAAGACAAACCCGCCGACGACGAGATCGACGTCATCCGAAAGAACGTAACAGACCACCCCAACAACGAAAGACAGACAACCATGGCACCAATCTCCGTACCGCGCAAACCGCTCAAGCTCATCGACCGCGTCTCCGCGATCAACTGGAACCGTCTGGAGGACGAGAAGGACCTCGAAGTATGGGACCGCCTGACCGGCAACTTCTGGCTGCCCGAGAAGGTCCCCGTCTCCAACGACATCCCCAGCTGGCAGAAGATGAGTGACGACGAGCACACGCTCACCATGCACGTGTTCACCGGACTCACGCTACTCGACACGATTCAGGGCACGGTCGGCGCGGTCTCGCTGATTCCCGACGCGCTCACCCCGCACGAGGAGGCCGTGTACACGAACATCGCGTTCATGGAGTCCGTGCACGCCAAAAGCTATTCGAGCATCTTCTCGACGCTGTGCTCCACCAAGGAGATCGACACGGCGTTCGACTGGAGCGAGCGCAACGAGTTCCTGCAGAAGAAGGCCGAAATCGTGCTCGACTACTACGAGGGCGACAGTCCGCTGAAGCGCAAGGTCGCCTCCACGCTGCTCGAATCGTTCCTCTTCTACTCCGGTTTCTACCTGCCGATGTATTTCTCGGCGCACGCGAAGCTGACGAACACGGCCGACGTGATCCGTCTGATCATCCGCGACGAGGCCGTGCACGGGTATTACATAGGCTACAAGTATCAGCGCGGGCTTGAGCGGGTGAGCGACGCGAAGCGCGAGGAGATGCGCGAGTACACGTACAACCTGCTCAACGAGCTGTACGACAACGAGGTGGAATACACCGAGTCGCTGTACGAGCGTGTGGGACTGACCGACGACGTGGAGAAGTTCCTGCGCTACAACGGCAACAAGGCCCTGATGAACCTCGGGTATCCGGCGCTGTTCCCGGCCGAGGCGTGCGACGTGAACCCGGCGATTCTGGCGGCGCTGTCGCCGAACGCCGACGAGAACCACGACTTCTTCTCCGGCTCCGGCTCGTCCTACGTGATGGGCAAGGCCGAGGAGACCGACGACGAGGACTGGGACTTCTGACGGATGTGTGCCCTCGCACGGTGGCTGAAAATGCGTCACCGTGCGAGGGCGCACAGCGTGACGGTACCCTGAGAACCGTTGCAAATACTGGGCTCTAGCAACACCGTCACTGTGAGAGGGCACACACAGTGACGGTGGCCTCACACAGTGACGCTTTGAGCGGTACCCCTGCGCCCCTCAGCGCGACGGTTCTTTGTATGAGGGGCTATCAACCGTTGGAATCGCACCGGTTACGCGCGTAGGCGTTCGCCAGCGGAGTGGCGGCGCTGGCGGCCACGTTCACGACCGTGCTGAACCGCGGCGACCACGCGATCTTCTCCGACACGGCCGGCGCGCTGCTGTCGGTGGACAATACGTTCAATTCGCCGTTCAACGCATGGCTCATCAACCGCGCGCTGCGCATGAGGCAGCACAACGCCTCGGCCCAGGCCATCGCCGAACACCTGCAATCACTGCCGCAGGTGCGGTTCGTGGCGTATCCGGGGCTCGAATCGCACCCGCATCACGCATTCGCCGCCAGCCATCTCGCCCGCCCGGACGCCGGTTTCGGCGGGGTACTCGCGTTCGGACTGAACACCGACCATGACGGACACAACCGTTTCGTCAGCAAACTCAACGTCATCACGTCGGCGGTGTCGCTCGGCCATGACGAAAGCCTCATCGTGTTTCTGGGCGAAGACGACGAACGGCAGTACCTGTATCCGTCCGGGTTCCATCAGGGTTTCTTCCGTCTCGCCGTCGGTCTGGAGGATATGGACGACCTGATTCGCGACATCGACCACGCGCTTAGCTGAGGTTGCGCTCTCAAAACTCGCAGATAGAGGGGCTTTCCGGTCCAAAAGCCCCTCTATCTGCGAGTTTTGAGAGCGTGACTTCAGCGGCCTCCGAAAGATCCGCCGCCAATGCCGCCGGAGGAGCCCCCGAAACCGCCGCCGCCCGAGAACGAACCGCCCGAGATACCGCCGAAACCGCCACCACCGGACGTCGCCGCGTGGATGACGGAGCCGATCTCGGAGAAACCGTCATTCAGCTGCGCGCCGAAGTCACCGAAGTTCGCGCTGAACGACGCCGGGTCGAAACCACCGCCGACGCCGCCGGCACCCGCCCCGGCGGTCGGACCGCCCATATAGCCATACCCGTACGGGCGGTAGCTCCAGTACAGCAGCGAGCCGGCGCCATGCGCGTCCAGCCATTGCGGATCGGTCACCTGCGGGTACGCCTTGGCGAACTCCGCCATCACGCGGTCCGAAATACCGAACGCCGCGGCATACACCAGATACCGGTCCCACAGCACCATGTCGGCCACCCCGCGGTCACTGAAATTGCTGAAATCCTGCAGATACCGGTACAGTCCCTGCACCTGTCCCGCATACCGTTGGCCGGAAGACGTCAGCACGCTGGACGCAGCATATGAGCACACGACGATCGACAGCATCATGATCGGTGCGGAAATGATCAGTGCCAGTGCGATATTGCCGCCGAACACCGCGATGATGCCGGAGACCAGCGCCAGCGCGGCGCCGAGGCCGCCCATCCAGCTGGCCAGCGTGCCGCCGTTGCGCGTCGCTCCGAGCATCGCGAACTCGGACGAGCACGCTTCGGTGAACAGGTTCAGCGCCTTGTACCCGTTCTTCCAGTCCTCGCAATGCCGCTTCATGCCGTCCAGATCGAACACGGGAGAGCCGACGCGCTTGGAGACCTTCTGCATCAGGCTCAGCGCGGCACGCTCGCTCTGGCTCAGGTTGAGCTCCCGCTTCGCGTCCTTGTCGAATCCCGCCGGCAGCAGCACTATGGTCATCGTCTTGCCCAGCGACTTCGCCTTGCCCTCGTCGGCGCCAATCATGCCGGCCAGACGCACGTTGTCGGCATTGCTCATGTCGACGCCCCGGTACAGGCTCGACGGACCCGGATAGATGGCGATCGCCTTCTTCGAGGCGAGCGACAGCATCGTCGCCGTCATCTGCAGCGAGTCGACACTGCCCTTGGACAGTCCCATGACATCCGCCATCTTCGCGGCCGAGGCAGGGCTCATGTCCGGCGGCTCACGCCAGTATTCGATGTCGCCGTGGTATTGGGATTCGCGATAGCTGCGCACCGCCGCGACCATGCCGATGACGAACAGCGCCAATCCGGCGAGGACTACTGCGATCCACAAGGCCACGCGCACGCGGGCCGGTCCGGCCTGCTGTTGCCGCCACGCGATTTCCTGCTGGCCTTCGGATTGCTTCAGCTTCGGCAGGTACGTGCGGCCGGTCTGCTGGCGCACCCACGCGGCATCGCCCTGCCGCCATCCGGACGGAGGCTTGACGGCGGAAGCGTCATAGGCCGCCACCACGTCGAGATACTGCCCGGCGCGAACATCGGACGCGCTGAAACGCAGCGAGCCGTCGTCCATCCGGGAGGTTTCGGAGACGCCGGCGTAGTGCAGCCATGCCCAGCTGCTGGAGGCGTCGATGCCGTCGGGGAAGCGCACAATTCCGGTGACCTTGCCGATGGGGATCAGGTTGCTGTCACCGAACGGCTCCCACTGCCACGATGCCACGTCCTTGTAGAGCGTGGTGCCGCCGTGGAGCGTCATCGTCACGTCGAACTTGAGACTGCTGGCTTTTTTGGTCGCGGGGATGTTCCAGCCGATCTCCACGTCTTTCGACCGCCGCGAGGTCGTGTTGTCACTGATCTCGTACCCGTCCTTGGCGGGATCGAACGGCTGGGGGTTCTCGGCCCCGTCGGTCACGTCCGCGATGTACCAGTGCCCGGCGTATTCGCGGTCCCATGACGTATCGGAATGGTCGGCCGGCGATGCCAGCGCGCCCTGCTCATAGTTTTCGCCGGCGGTGACGTTGCGCACGCTGATGTCGGTGATGTTGGTCAGGCCGTCCTCTCGTAGCGTGTACTTCTGGTACAGCTGCCGCCATGGTGTGTCGCCGTCGCGCGTGCGGAGCTTCATGTCGATGTGCTGGGTAACCTTCAGGCTGCCGTCGGCCTGAACCGCGACGTCATAGTCCAGCGTGCGGTAGCTCAGGTCGGGCGAGCTTCCGCTCAGCATCAGGCCGGCGCCGATGACGATGGCGAAGACGACGAGTGTGCCGGCCAACGCCGTTGCCAGCGAGCGGAGCAGACGTTTCAGGTTCATGGCGATCTCCAATGATCAGCAGCGGCGATGGTTCCGGCGGTCGGTGACGTCGGGCGTCAGAAACACACCTGCGGCACCTGGCGGGACCCCTCGTCGGCCTGGAAGTACTGTGCCTGCTCGAAGTGGAACATGCCGGCGATGATGTTGCTCGGCACCGTCTCGATCTTGGTGTTGTACTTGAGCACCACATCGTTGTAAAACTGCCGCGCGTAGGCGATCTTCGTCTCCAGGTCCTTGAGCTGCGCCTGCAGATCCATGAAGTTCTGATTCGCCTGCAGCTGCGGGTACGCCTCCATGGTCGCCTGCAGGTTGAACAGCGCGCGGGACAGCGCGTTTTCGGCGGTGGCACGCTCGACGGTGGTCGCGTTCGGGTTCGCCGCGGCCGCGACGGCTCCGGCGCGCGCCTGGGTCACCTGGGTCAGCACGGAGGATTCATGCCCGGCGTACCCCTTGACCGTTTCGACCAGGTTCGGTATCAGGTCGGCGCGCTGCTTGAGCTGCACGTCGATCTGTGCCCAGCCGTTCTTCACGCGATTGCGCAGCGCGACCAGCGCGTTGTAGGCACCGACCGCCCACAGCACCAGCGCAATGATGACGACGATGACTATCGCCAGAATGATCCACCCCATGTGCACTCCTTCGTATCGTTGTTGCCGCCATTGAAGCATGACTATGTGAGATGATACGTCACCGTGTCGCCTTCCATGTCCTTCACTCCGCACGGTATCATCGAAGGATGTGTCCGCCCTCGCCGGCGTCGCGCAGAGCACCGTGTCGTATGTCATGAGCGGCAACCGGCCGATCTCGCAGAAGACGCGGGACAAAGTCGAGAAGGCGATGCGGGAGCTCGGCTACGTGCCCGACGCGCACGCCCGGGCCATGATCAGCAACCGCTCGCACATCATCGGTCTGCTCACCGAAACCACGGAGACCACGCAAGGCGCGGAGCTGTTCCCCATCCTGCGGGCCATCCGCGCCACCGCGAAGGAACACGGCTACGACCTCATCCTGATGTCATCGACCTGCACGACCGAAGACCTCGCCGACATGCGTCGGCTGGGCAAAGGCAACCTCGTCGACGCATTCATCATGCTGGACATCCGGCATCATGACGGGCGTCTGAAATCCGCAATGAAACTCGGCCTGCCCATCGTGCCGTACGGCGACCACGAGGTTCCGTTCATCAACATCTTCGACCGGGAGAGCGTCATATGCGCCGAACGGCATGGGATACAGCTGGAGCGGTTCGAGGCGAAGGACACGCGCTGGCAATCGTTCGAGCCGCTGACAGGGAAGTTCCCGGAGTGGAAGGGCAACGGCGTATGCATTTACACCCGCTCGCCGCGGACGCTGGCGTGGATAGAGCAGATGATGCTGCTCACCGGCGTCGCCCCAGGCAAGGACATCGGGCTGATCGGCGAGGGCGGTCGAAGTCGCCATCGAGCAGATCGAAAGCAAGGAATTCGAGCCCGGCGTAGAACGCACGCCGCCGAGATTCACCCGCCGCGAGACCACGATTCTCGGATTCGCGGCCTGAGGCCACACAAGGGGCATGCGGCCTTTGCCGCAGGCCACATCCGGAAACGGTGCCGCCTCACTTACCGTGGCGAATGCCCCGCCAGGCCGGATCATCCCCAAATTACGGGTTGAAATTGTCGATATCTGTGATTCCCCGTGCGAAATCGCCGTTTTAGGGCCCGAAAGCGGCGATTTGACACGGGGAATTGCGAATAACGACAATTTCAACCCGTAATTTGACGTGCAGGATGGGCGCGCGGCACAGAAAACACAAAAACGGGGAGCCCCGTGATGGGGCTCCCCGTAAGTGAGGCGCAGGCTACCCGCGTTGGCTCAGAGGACGCCGGTTCTCGGACGTCGAGCCGTTAGCGCGAGCGGCCATGCCGCAAGAGATCAGTTCTCGAACGGATCGAAGTCGCGACGCACGCGGCGGCGCGGACGCTCGGAGCGCTCCACGCGGTCGGCGCGGTACTCGTCGTAGTTCTCGTCGGTCGCGTAACGCGGGTTGCGATCGTAACCGCCACGACGGCCACCACGGCGATCATCGGAACGGCCGCCACGACGGTCGTCGCGATCGTAATCGCGGTCGTCACGGTCGGAACGGCGACGCAGACGGTCATCGCGGTCATAGCCGCGGTCGTCACGGTCGTCGTAGTCGCGGTCGGAACGACGACGGCGCGGGCGATCGTCGAAATCGTCATCGCGGTCGTCACGGCGGGAGGAGCGACGCGGACGGTCGTCGTAGTCGCGGTCGTCACGGCGGTCATCGCGGTCGGAACGGCGACGCGGGCCTCCGCGGCGGTCACCACGGTCGCCACGGTCGTCACGACGACCACGGCCGGCGTTGTTCTCCTGGTCCTCGAAACCGGGGATGGCGAGCGAGATCTTGCCGCGGTCATCCACGCCCTGCACGACGACCTCGACGGTGTCGCCTTCCTTGAGCACATCCTCGACGGCGTCGATGCGCTCGCCGTTGGCGAGGTTGCGGATCTGCGAGATGTGCAGCAGGCCGTCGGTGCCCGGGGTGAGGTTGACGAACGCGCCGAACGACGTGGTCTTGACGACCTTGCCGTTGTAGGTCTCGCCGGCTTCCGGCACGTGCGGGTTGGCGATCTGGTCGATGATGGCCTTGGCCTTCTCGGCCGCTTCGCCGCCTTCGGAGGAGATGAACACGGTACCGTCATCCTCGATGGCGATCTCGGCGCCGGTGTCCTCCTGGATCTGGTTGATCATCTTGCCCTTCGGCCCGATAATCTCGCCGATCTTGTCGACCGGAACGGTGGTGGTGATGATGCGCGGGGCGTACTCGCTCATCTCGGCCGGGCCGTCGATGCACTCGTTGATGAGGTCGAGGATCGTGGTGCGGGCCTCGTGAGCCTGCTGCAGGGCACCAGCCAGGATATCGGCCGGAATGCCGTCAAGCTTAGTGTCGAGCTGCAGGGCGGTGATGAACTCGGAGGTGCCGGCGACCTTGAAGTCCATGTCGCCGAACGCGTCCTCGGCACCCAGGATGTCGGTGAGCGTCTTGAAGACGTGCTGGCCATCGACGTCACCGGAGACCAGACCCATCGCGATACCCGCGACCGGGGCCTTCAGCGGCACGCCGGCGGCGAGCAGCGACAGCGTGGAGGCGCACACGGAGCCCATCGAGGTGGAACCGTTGGAACCGATGGCCTCGGAGACCTGACGGATGGCGTACGGGAACTCCTCGCGGCTTGGCAGCACCGGCACGATGGCCTTCTCGGCGAGGGCGCCGTGGCCGATCTCGCGGCGCTTCGGGGAGCCGACGCGGCCGGTCTCACCGGTGGAGTACGGCGGCATCTCGTAGTTGTGCATGTAGCGCTTGGACTGCGGGCCGGAGAGCGCGTCGATCTGCTGCTCCATCTTGAGCATGTTCAGCGTGGTGACGCCCAGGATCTGGGTCTCGCCGCGCTGGAACAGGGCGGAGCCGTGCACGCGCGGCACGATGTCCACCTCGGCGGACAGGGTGCGGATGTCGCGCAGGCCACGGCCGTCGATGCGGTAGTCCTCGGTGAGGATGCGGCGGCGCACGATCTGGCGCTGCAGCTCCTTGAACGCGTTGCCGAGTTCCTTCTCCTTCTCGGCATCGTCCATGTCGGTGAACTCGTTCGCGAGCACCTCACGCACGTGCTCCTTGATCTCGTGGATGCGGTCCTGGCGCGGCAGCTTCTCCGCGATGGACAGTGCCTCGTTGAGGTCCTCGTGGGCGATCTCGTCGATGCGGGCGTACAGCTCGTCGGTGTACTCGGGGAACAGCTGGAAGTCCTTGGTCTCCTTGGCTGCCTTCTCCTTGAGCTCGTTCTGGGCTTCACAGATCACCTTGATGAACGGCTTGGCGGCTTCGAGACCCTGCGCGACGACTTCCTCGTCCGGCTTGATCTGGCCCTCGTCGTAGATGAGGTGCCAGGCGTTCTTGCCGGCACCGGCTTCGATCATGGCGATGGCGACGTCACCGTTCTCGATGACACGGCCGGCGACCACGATCTCGAACACGGCGCGCTCACGCTCGCTCCAGCGCGGGAAGGCGACCCACTGGCCGTCGATCAGCGCCAGACGCACGCCGGAGACCGGGCCTTCGAACGGCAGGCCGGAGATCATCGTCGAAGCGGAGGCCGCGTTCAGGGCGATGACGTCGTAGGCGTCGTCGGGATCGATGGACAGCACGGTCTCCACGACCTGCACTTCGTTGCGCAGCGTGTGCGGGAACAGCGGGCGCAGCGGACGGTCGATGATACGGCACGCCAGGATCGCCTCGGAGCTCGGGCGGCCTTCACGGCGGAAGAACGAGCCCGGGATCTTGCCCGCGGCGTACATCTTCTCCTCCACGTCGACGGTCAGCGGGAAGAAGTCGTAGTTCTCCTTCGGGCTGGAACCGGCGGTGGTGGTGGACAGAATCATCGAATCATCGTCAAGATAGGCTGCCACCGCGCCATCCGCCTGCTGTGCGAGACGACCCGTCTCGAAGCGCAGGGTTCGTTTTCCGAACGAACCATTGTCAATAACGGCCTCCACGGCCTTGATTTCGGGACCCTCCATAGGGTTCCTCCTTTTTTGTTCTATTGTCTGCTGATATCTGTAATCCACATCGAGACGCCGAAATCCCGATTTGTTCAAGCTTGTCGGCTTTTCTCATTGACGCGGCCCGTCCCGGACCGCACCCGTTCATTCCAGATTCTTCTTCATCATCGGCCCTCAACCGCCGGGCCACAGTATGTCATCCGCGAATTCGCAACATCCTCATCCACATGCCGATATGCAAAACGCCCGAGCAAGGAATGCCCGGGCGGAAGTTCTCTTATCGACGGAGACCGAGACGCTCAATCAGGGAACGGTAACGGTTGATGTCGACGCGCTTGAGGTAATCAAGCATACGACGACGGTCACCGACCATGAGCAGCAGACCACGACGGGAGTGGTGATCGTGCTTGTGCTCCTTCAGGTGCTCGGTCAGGTCGGCGATACGCTTGCTCAGCAGCGCGACCTGGACCTCGGGGGAACCCGTGTCGCCTTCGTGCGTCGCGTACTTGGTGATGATTTCCTGCTTTTCTTCAGCCGTAAGTGCCACGGCATCCTCCTTATGGTTGCTGCGCGGTGCACCCGGCTTTATGCCGGTGCGCTCTCTATCCGCGGGCGAAACACGCCAATGGGATAGTATAGGCAAGGGGTCGGACTACTTCCGGCCTTTCGTGGCAGGGTCTCACACCGCCGTCAGCAATCCGCCGAACAGCACAATGAGCAGCGCCGCGGTCTCGATGGCGAAGAACAGGATGAACGAAGCCCAGCTGCGCGTCAGCACGTTCAGCGGAGAGTCCTTCTTGATGAGGATCAGCAGGCCGACCCACACGACCGCATACACCGCCACGCCGACCCCGGCCGCGATGATTCCCAGATTCGCCGCATTCGGCAGCTGCGCGGAGTCGCCGTACACCACGTACGTGGAGTACCAGAAATTCAGTTTGAGCAGGCTCAGGCCGGCGATGAACTGTTCGGCGGCCAGCCCGACCACGAACACGATGCGCCACAGCCAGTTGCGCGACTCCACCACGGCGAGACCGAGTCCGGTGAACGTTGTCAGCGTCACGGTCCACGACACGAAGGCCACGCCGCGCGGGGTGAACAGGTTCAGATGGGTGATCAGCCATTGCGTGTGGCCGACCGCCAGGGAGCGTCCGAGCCAGTACGGCGCGATGATGGCGGCCAGCACCGCCACGATGAACACCGCCCATGGCACCGGGTGCGACTGCCGCCGCTCGATATCGGCCAGAGACAGGTCGGTCACCGGGATGGATGGGTCCGGATGCTTGGAAACGTCAACGGTTTCGACGTGGTCACCGACCAGTTCCGTCGCCTCGTTGTTATTGGTTTCGTCCGCCATGTTCGCCTCGCTCGCCATATGTTCTTTACTGACTTCCATGCACGACAATACGGGCTGAAATAGACGGAATCCGGGATTCACCGTACATTATCGCCGTTTCGGCACCGCGAAACGTACCATTTCGTACGGGGAATCTTGGATTCCGGCCATTTCAGCCCGTAATTGCCAGCGTCGTCCGGGCCGACGCCCCGGCTCTCACGAGCGAGGGCGACCGCCCGGACTCATGCCGAATCAGCCGATCCGCTTGCGCAGGCCGGCCATCGTCACGCCCGCCGCGGCCAACATTGTCATTGCGGCGATGAGACCGAAGACGTCGGCGCCCGTGTTGGACAGCTTGCCGTCGGCGCCGGGCTTGTTGACACCCGGCTTCTCACCGGGCTTGTTCTCGCCGGGCTTGTTCTCGCCGGGCTTCTCGCCAGGCCGCTCCGGCTCGGTGCCGTCGCTCTTGACCAGGCCCTTGATGGCCTTGTCGAGTGCAGCGCGCAGCGCGGTGTAGGTGGCGGGATCGCCCTCGCCGTTCGGGTCGGCCTTCAGCTGCTTGCTCAGGGCCTCATACGCGACGGTGAACTTGGCATAGCTGTCCTTGGTGTACTCGGAGGCCTTGCCCACGTAAGGCTCGGCGTCGTTCAGCGCGAGCTGCGCGTAGTCGCGTGCGGACTGGTCGTAGCGCAACGCGGACTTCGCGGCGGTGTAGGCCGCTTCCAGCGCCTCGCCGTCGGCCTTCGCCAGATCGTCGGCGTTGGCCAGCGCGGCGGCGAAGTCGTCGTACGCGGACTGGTACTTGTTGTAGCTCGCCTCGGTGTAGGTGGCATTGTCGTTGGAGACGTGCTCGGCCTTCAGCTGGTCGGCGGTCTTCGCCGTGTACCGTTCGACACCCTTCATCGCCGATTCGAGCGCGGCGACGGCGGCGTCGACCTTGGCCTGCGTGGCGTCCTGGTCGGCAGCGACGGCCTTGGCGGCGGCAATCGCGCCGGCGAGAGCCTCGCGGCTCGACTTGGTCCAGTCGGCGGAGTCGACCTTCTCGGCTTCGGCGATCTTGGCGTTCAGCGCGTCCTTGGTCACCGTACCGGGTTCGTCGATCTTGGTGGCGGACAGGTCGTACACCTTCCACCACTTGGAGGTCTGGGCCAGGTTGGTGATGCGCACGGCCTTGACGGTCGCGGCGGAGTCCAGCGTGAAGATCTGCTTCTGGTCGCCGTTCACGTCGCCGATCTTGGTCCAGTTGCCATCTGCATCCTGGTATTCGATCTTGCCGTTGACGATCGTGTCACCGCCCTTTTCCGCCTGGATGAAGCGGAACTCCTTGGCCTTGCGGGCCTCGGCGTAGGTGACGGTGAGGGCGGCGTTGGCCTTGACACAGTCGCAGCCGGCGGACTGCATCCAGAAGAACGTGCTGTCGTCACCGTCGATGACGGCCTTCGGATCGACGTTCTCATGCCATGCCGCGGCGCCCACGCCGTTCGTGCTGACCGTGGCGGCGGAGGGCGTCGGGGTGACGCTGCCGCTGGTCTTGGCCTTGACGAAGGAATCGAGCGCCTGCACGGTCGGGCGCACGATGACCAGGCCGCCACGGGCGGGCTTGTTGCGCTGGTAGTAATCGGCGATCGTATGCGTGTCGGACTTGGCGAAAGCGGCCTTCGCGGTTGCGTAGGTCGCCTTCGCGGTCTCGGTGTCACCCGCGAGCGCCTGCTTGGCGGCGGTGATGTAGTCGATGGCGGAGGCGGTCAGGTCGTCCCAGTAGCTGATCCACGGTTCGATCTGGTCGAACATGTTCTTGTCGCCGGGGTTCGCGCGGTAGTTCTTCGCGGCGCGCTGCAGCGTGGTGTAGACGGTGAGCGCCTGGCTGAAGTCGGCCGCGGTGGCGGTGCCGCCGTCCAGCTTGCCCTTGAGTTCGGTCAGGACGCCCTTGACGTCGAGCTTGCCGGTGTAGTCGACGGACTCATTGTTGATCCACCACTTGTTGACGGCGTCATACTCGGCATCCTTGTGCGCGCCGTCGATGCCGCCGTCGTTGAGGATGCGCATGTTCATGGCGAGGTCACGCAGGCCACGGGAGCCCTTGGACGCGATCGGCGAGTTGTGGTCGATGTAGCTGAAGGAGTCCTCCCAGGACTGTTGTCCGTCCTTTTCGCTCTGCCACAGGTTCCAGCTGTAGTCGGCGGCCATGAAGATGCCCTGCTTGCTCGGCTCGGACTGCTGCATCGGGTTGAGCATGATGCCGTCGTAGGTGCCGTATGTGGCGCCGGGCTTGAGGAAGTTGTTCTGGCCTCCCATGACCAGGTACTGGTAGGCGGTGTTGCGGTTCATGTCGGAGCACGGCCAGTTGATCCACATGAACGGGGCGCGACCGGTGTTCTTGGTGAACGTGTCGGCGAAGTCCTTGCTGGCCACGCCGAAGGTGCGGCCGCCGGTCATGACGATCTGCACGTTGGATGGGATGTCCTTGTACCAGGCGTCACCGGCTCCGGTGTAGCTGTACAGGGCCGGGCAGTAGAGGATCGTGTCCTTGAGGCCCTCGTACTTCGCGGTGCCGTCGTCGTTCTTCTCCTGCTGCAGCTCGTGGATCCAGTCGGTCAGGTCCTTCAGCACGCGCACGTAGGTGTTGTCGTTGCCGTACTGCGCACCCCAGTCGGTGGAGTCGTCGGCGAGCAGTGCGATCTGGCGTACGCCGGCGTCAATGGTCTGCATGTACTTGGCCTTGAGTTCCTTGAGGTCCTTCTGGTAGTGCTCCTCGGTGTCGAAGCGGAAGTGCTTGCCCCTAGCCTCGCCGTCGTTATGGAACGGCGCGAGCGCGTAAACGAAACGCACCTTCGACTTGTTGCCGGCCTCGGCCTGCGGCTTGATCTCGTTCTCGATCTGGTCTTTGGTGTACAGGCCGCGCCAGTTGTTGCGGTGCAGCGGATCGTCCTTGGGGGCGTACACGTAGGTGTTCATCTTGTAGTAGCCGCCCCAGGTCATCAGGTTCACGCGGTCCTTGGTGCTCCACGGGCTGCCGTAATAGCCCTCGATGAAGCCGCGGGACTTGACGTCGGCCCAGTCGCTGAAGGTCAGGTTGCTGACGGCGCGGCCCGGCAGCTGCTGGAAGATCTGGTACAGGGTAGTCAGGCCGTAGAACGCGGAATCGGTGTCGCGGCCGAGCACGAGGATCGTGTCGGGCGTCTTCGCGTTGCCCTGACGGACGGCAAGCACATAGGAGTCGTTCTTGGAGAACGTGCTGTCGTCCACCTTCAGGGTGCCGTCGGCGATCAGCTGCTTGGCGTACTTGTCGACCACGCCGTTGGATCCGTTGATGCCGACCAGCACGTTGAGCTGGTACGCGGTTTCGGGCACGGCGTCGGCCGCGGTGGTCTCGATGCCCTTGAGCTTCAGGGCCTCGTTCAGACGGGCCTTGGTGGCGGAATCGATTCCCGGTTCCACGACGGCGTTCGCCTTGTCGCGCAGAATCAGACTGCCGGCGCCGTACTCGGTGTTCTGCGGCTGGGGGTAGATCTTGTACTGGCCCGACTGTTGGGTCGTGCCGGAGTCGGCCGCCGTGCCGCTGTCGCTGGCCGCCATGGCCGGAACCGCGAACGCCGCGGTCATGGCGATCGACGCGATGGCCGTCACGATTTTGCCTAGAATCTCATGCGTGGAATTACCATTCGCTCGCATTTGTTTCCTTATCTGTTCTTGTGATACTGTGCACCGCCCGCGCATATGCCTCATCACATGACCAAGCCCACATCCCGGTGGGCCTGTCCTCGTCGCTGCGGTATATCTGGCGTGCGGCGAAACGATTGCGTTCCCGCGGGTTTTCGCCAGATGCCGCGATCCATATTTCAGCTTCTCGTGGCAGTCGTCATCGACGACGCGTTCTCTCAACCGTTCCGATTAGTCATGCTAGTTTTACTATCGAATCACGTCAAACGCGATTGGACGGCCGGATTTGCCGGTGAAGTGGCAGTGGAGCGGATGACGGGAATCGAACCCGCGTAATCAGTTTGGAAGACTGAGGCTCTACCATTGAGCTACATCCGCGAAAATGTCGCTTTTGGCGACTTGAGCTATTATACACATCGCCGACGCTTTGGCAACTCCCGTGTCCATGCGGAACGGGACCGTCAAAACAGGACCGTCGGAACAGGCGTCACACCATGAGACCGATATCGCCGGTGCTCAGCCTCTCCGTCTCCCCTGATGCCGTGCGCACGCTGATCGAAGCGTCATCGTTGAGCGATACCACCTTGCCGGCGATCGTCCGGCCGTCGATGAGCTGCGCGTCGATCTGCCGCCCCATCATCCAGCAGACGTGGTGCATCTCGGAGCGCAACCGGGAACTCTGGATGAGCGGCATCTGCACGAACGCCTCCAGACGGGTGCGCAGTGAAGCGACCAGGCGCGCCGCGATCATGTCAATCAGCTCCGCGGTCGGCGGCAGCGGTGCGACGTGCATCCGCAGCGACGTGGATTCCGGCGTCGGCAAACGATCCGCGGGCACCGACAGGTTGACGCCCACGCTGAAGATCACGGCGACGTCACCGTGCCGGTCGGGCGGCGAGGCGACCTGGGTGAACGTGCTGCCAAGCTTGAGTCCATGGCAGTAAATGTCGTTCGGCCATTTGAGATGGAACCCGCATTCGGGGTCGAACGGGACCGCGCCGCACTCGTCCAGGGTTCCTTCGATGGCGTCCAGAGTGGCCAGGCCGGCAATCATCGACATCCAGCCGTTGACCGCGTCATCGGTCGCCACCGATTCGGGGATGGTCACGATGAACGATATGGCGAACGAGTGCCCGGGAACGCATGCCCACGGCCGGCCGAGCCGTCCTCGGGCGTCATCCATGGCACCGGCGGCGACCACGGTGATGGCGATGCCGCCGTCATCGTTGCGCGCGAACCTCCCCCGCTCGATGAGTCGGCGTGCCTTCGCATGGGTGGAATCGATGCGTTCATAGGCGGCCACCTCGTCCGCCGCTTTTGCAGTCCGGTCAAGTCGCGGCGCTGCGACTTTGTGTAAGGCAATCATGATGATACTGTACGCCGGAAGATATGGCAGCGTCAAAACGGATGTATCGTCACACAAGCGTCGGCCGCATACGATACGACCCGCTGGTGCGTCTCCCGGGAGTCTTGCCCGAGCCTCGCACCAGCGGGCCGTAAACAGCCGACGAGCCCGATGCCGGATTCTGCCCCGACATGGATGGCGTACACTCGCCAGCCGATGCCTGCGGACGCCCAACGGATATCCGCCTGCATACATACCTATGACGCACGCTTATTTTGAGCGTCGTCTTCAAAGAGCCTGAGAACTGTCCATATAGCGGCGTCATGACTGCCGAAAACCGCCGTCACACGGTCAACATGGCGACGGCCGAGGCGATACCGCCATCATGGCTCAGCGAGACATGCCACCGAAAAACCAAGGAAACCGATGCGCTCGACGCCGCAGCCGGCGCGGAACCCGTGCTCACCGGAGTCACGATCGGCATCCGCATGACCGGAGGCCCCATCCTGACCAACCCGGGCGCGCCCGACATTTCATCGGAGTTTCTGGAGGCTGCGGGGGGCAGCGACGCACGCAGCTTCCGCTCGACGTCCGGCCGCAACGCAACGCACGGTCGGCTGCGCGAATCATCCACGATTTCAATGCCGTTCCACGGGATATTCTCGATGGTATACGGGTTCGGCATGTCGCCGAGCGCGTCGCACCAGGCTTTCAGCACCGCTTCCTTGCCGGCCCACTTCGCCGCCAAGTGGGTGGACTCGTCATCGTTCTTGCGTCTGGCCCGCTCGCCGGCCTGCCTCACCTCGCGCACAGAGAACAGCCCTCGCATGCGCGAACCCGGTTCCGCAAGCTGTTCGGCGAACGCCGAGACATCGACGACATCGTGCCCAAGACCGAGAACCGACATACCGCGCCACCTTTCCGAGAGACCTGTTCCAGTGTATGACGGGTCCGGGCCGCTTTGCGTCCTTAAGTGCGCGCCGAAACGACAAGTGTGCGCACTTAAGGACGCAAATGGGCTGGTTTGCGTCGCTATGTGCGCGGACACGTCGTTTCGGCGCGCACTTACGAACGCAAAATGGGCCCACACGCGGAAACGTGCGGGCCCATCATTCAGCAGTCAGACGTGACTCGGCAGATCAGGCTTCGAAGAAGCCGGACTGACCGAGGCGGGCGTCAGGCTGAGCCATCAAACGGGGAGTCCAGTGAACTCCCCGTAGGCGAAGCGAGCGGGCGCGCTACCTGCGCCCGCGAGGGAATCCTGACGAACGACTCGGCAGATCAGGCCTCGAAGAAGCCGGACTGACCGAGGCGGGCGTCAGGATTCAACAGCATGGCCTTTTCGACTTCGTGGCCGTTGTAACGATTGCCGTCGGCGAGCTTGGTGCCGTCCTCGCGGAAGCGACGGTTGTCAATCGGCTCGTAGAGCGCCGCGCGACCCATCATGCCTTCCTCAAGGTGACGCTGGCCGGCAGCCAGACGGGCGTTCGCACGCTCGCGCCAGGCGTTCAGTGCGTCCTCACCCGCGGTGTGTGCCACGGCCGCCTCGAAGGCGCCCGGGTTCACGATCGCGGCGAAACCGCTCACGTGGCCGAAGCCGAGCGAGGTGGCGAGGCCGGCCTTGACGCGGCCGACGTGCAGCGGCTTGGTGAGCCACACCATGTGGTCGTCGCGCTCCAGCTTCGGGTCCACGCAGTCGAGCGAGGCGTTGGCCGGGATCACGCCGGACTTGAACAGCTGTGTCAGGCCGTTGACCTGGAAGATGCAGGCGCCGCCCTTCGCGTGGCCGGTGAGCGTCTTCTGGGAGATCACGAACAGCGGGTTGCCGTTCGTGCGGCCGATGGCGTGCGCCAGCGTGTTGTGCAGCTCGGACTCGTTCGGGTCGTTCGCGTTGGTGGACGTGTCGTGCTTGGAGACCACGGCGATGTCGTCCGGGGTGACGCCGAGCGCGGCCAGATCGTGCACGAGCTTCGAGTCGCGGCCGCCGAGGCCAGCCGCCAGGGCGCCGAGGCCCGGGGCCGGGATCGAGGTGTGCGCGCCATCCGCGTACGAGTGGATGAAGCCGACTACGCCGGCGACCGGCAGACCCATGCGAAGCGCGATGTCACCGCGCGTCAGCAGGATCGTGCCGCCGCCCTGGGACTCCAGGAAGCCGCCGCGGCGACGGTCGTTCGCACGCGAGAAGAAGCGCGCGTCGATGCCCTTCGCGTACATCTCCTCCGAGTTGGCGGTGGCGTTCATGTTGCCGAAGCCGATCACGGATTCCACGCCGATGTCGTCAATCGCGCCGGTGACCACGAAGTCGGCCTTGCCGAGGGCGATCTTGTCGGCGCCCTCCTCCAGCGACACCGCGGCGGTGGCGCAGGCGGAGACCGGCTGAATCATGTTGCCGTAGCCGCCGACGTAGGACTGCATCACATGCGCGGCCACCACGTTCGGCAGGGCCTCCTGCAGGATATCGGTCGGGATCTCATGGTTGAGGAAGCGGTCAAGGTACAGCTTGCGCATCGACATCATGCCGCCGAAGCCGGTTCCCTGCGTGCTCGCCACCATCGAGGGATGGATGGCCTGCAGCACCTCGGTCGGCGTGAAGCCGGCGGACAGGTAGGCGTCCACGGTGGTGACGATGTTCCACAGCGCGATCTTGTCGACGTCGCCGACCATCGAGGCCGGGATGCCCCACTTGAGCGGGTCGAAGCCCTTCGGGAACTGGCCGCCGACCGTGCGCGTCATCGTGGCGCGACGCGGCACGCGAATCATCGAACCGGCGTGACGGGTGACGTTCCATTCGCCCGACTCCGGGTCGGCCGCGATGGAGGTGTGCGCCTCGTCCATCTTGACGTATTCCTTGGCGATGTCCTCGGTGGGCACGGAGAAGGTGACGTCGTGGTCGAGGAAGACCTCGGTCTCCTCTTCGTCGGCGCCGTCCTTGTAGTCGTTGCCCATGCCTTCATCGAACGGACGGATGCCGGAGCGGGCCACGACCTCGTCATGGTAGCGTTCGGCGATGTCCTCTTCGGGCACGAGGTTGCCGTCGGTGTCGTACCAACCCGGCTTCGGACTGTCCTGCCATTCGACCAGACCCATGTTCCACGCGAGTTCGAGCACCGCTCCGGCGGACAGGTCGACGCTGCCGTCGGAGTGGATTCCGAGCTCCGCCTCGAAGCGGGTGCGGCCGGAGCCCCACGGGCCCAGCTCGCCGATGGAGACGATGACGATCTCGTCCTCGGGCTTGGCGGTGACGTTCTGCCAGTCGGCCAGGTCGACCGGCGCCTGCTGCGGCACGTGCGGGCTGGGCAGCGCCTTGATGCTCAGGCCGGATGCGGCGGTCTTCGCGGAGGTGGAGTCGTCGTCCGACTGCTGTGCGGAGGCCGCGGCCTTCTCTGCGTCGGCCATCGCCTCGGCGCGCAGCGCCTTGATATCGATCGGGGCGTTGCCGAGCCCGCCGGTCAGGTCCACGTCGAGCGGATGCTCGACTGCTTCCGCGCGGGATTCCGCGGTGCACAGGTCGAGCAGCTTCACGGCGATCTGTTCGGTGGAGTACGTGTGGATGCCGTGGCGTTCGACGACCTCGACCAGCGGGTCGTTGCCGCCCATCAGGCCGGTGCCGCGCACCCAGCCAATCTTCGGGTGGGCGAAGGTGACACGGGACGACCATACCTTTTCGGCATGGGCGCGGTTGACGATCGCGTCAAACGCGCTCTTGACCTCGCCGTACGCGCCGTCGCCGCCGAAGATGCCGCGGTTCGGGGAGCCGGGCAGCACCACATGCAGCTTGTGCTGCACGTCGGTGTCGGCGCCGATGGCGGATAGGCCGGCGATCGCGCGTTCCACGCCCCACAGCATCAGTCGCGCCTGGGACTCGAACAGTTCACCGGAGTCGGTCAACGTGCCGTGCACCGGCGGGGCGGCGAACGGGAAGAACAGCGTTGGCTCGTATGCGGGCTTCAGGATCGTGGTGGTCGCGCCGGAGGTCTTCTTCTGCACGTTGCCGATCCACTGGACCAGTTCGTCCACGTCGCGGTAGCTGGACAGGTTCGCGGGAACCAGCCACAGCTTGGCGCCGCCCACCGCGTGCTCGCGGTAGGTTTGCTTCGCCCACGCCTTGACGGACGGACGGAAGCTGTGCGAGGTGGCGATGACGGTCGCGCCGCCGGCCAGCAGGCCGTTGACGACCTGCGCGGCGATCGAGTTCGGAGCCACGCCGGTCACCACTGCGATGTCGTTCGCGAAGCGGGATGCGTCAGGCACGTCGGCGACCGATTCGAGGGCCTCGGTGGCGATGCGGTCAAAGGTGTCGGCGAGCCGTCCATGGCTCTTGGACGCGAACCACTTGGCCTGGTCGGCGACGTCCTTGCCGGCGCCGACAAAGCTCAGGGACTCGACAGACTGGTCGCCGTTGTAGAACAGGCGAGCCAGGTCTTCGCGCGCGGATGCCCAGCGGTCATCGAAGAGGATGGCCTTGCGGGAGTCGAAGCGCGGCTCGACCTGCTTGGGCCAGTCGGAGCCGAGCTCGGCGTCGACGGCGGCCACGACGGCCGCGTTCTCGTCCTCGCCGGGTTCGGCGGCCGGAGCCGTCACGCCCAGTTCGTTGAGCACGTAACGGGCGGTGGAGGCGAGCACGCCGTTGGCACCGGTGACCTTCTCCGCGAAGGCGTCGAGCGCCGCGGAATCCACCACGGCACCGCCGGCTGCGCCGCCGGCGCTCGGCTTGGAGACAGCCACGCCTTTGGTCTGCCCGACCAGGGTCACCGCATCGTCGATGAGCTGATCGGCGGCGGCCGCATTGGCGGCGGCGCCGGTGGGCAGCTTGGCCAGATCACCGCCACGCGAGCTGGCACCCTCGCGGGTGTCGAGCAGCAGGGCCGCGGTCACGGCGGCAACCCAGCCTTCGCCGAGCTGCCACACGTTGGTCACGCGTTCGCGGATGTGCGCGGGCTTGACGCCGGCGGCACCGAACAGCGCGCGCAGGCGGTCACGGATCGCATCAGACAGTACCGGGCCGAACGCCTTGTAGTTCGGGGCGACCTTGTTGACGAGCTGTGCAAGCTGGGTGAGCGTCGCCTCTGCGGCGCCATCCACACTGGCCACACCCAGCTCGGAGCTGATATCCATCAGCAGCTGGTTGCGGCGGGACGACACGCCATTGGTCAGCGTGTCGGTCGTGTCGTTCGCGCCGATTTGGTCGAGGCGGATCTTTGTGGAGTAAGCCATGAGCACACCGATGGCGTCGGACGCCTTGAACGGCAGGTCGTCGACCGGGCCGCTGACGGCGGAACCGAGTTCGGCGACGGCGGAACCGACCTGAGCGGCGGACGGCGCGGCGACGACTGCCGGAGCCGCGGCGGGCGCGGCGTCAGCGGGCGCAGCCGGAGCCGGAGCAGCAGCGGGCGCCGCGGTCTCGGTCTCCTCCGGCTCATCGTCCGGCACCAGCGAATCAGAGTCGGTCATGTACACACGGCCCTCATCGCGGCCGACGTTGTACACGGTCACGTCACAACCCGAGAAATCCGGCAGTCGCAGCGTCTTGGAGCCGAGATTGGCGAGCGTCGGCGAGTTGCCGAGACCGACCTCCACGTACTCCTCCACGCCGAGACCACCGCGGTTGGCGGGGTTGAACAGCAGCGCCTGGGTCTCGATCCAGCGCACGGGGGACGCGAACTGCCACGACAGCAGTTCGGTGAGCAGCAGACGGCCGAGCTTCTGGTCGTCGGCGGCGTAGGAGTTCCACACTGCCGGGTCGTCCAGAGCGGCCTTGATGCGCTCGGACGGCACGACTTCGAGGATCTTGGCGGCGAATTCCTTCGTCATCTCGAACGGGGACGCCACCAGGTTCGGGATGTAACGGTCGACCAGACGGCCACGGTAGTCGATGTACTGCGGCAGCAGCGCGTCGAGCTTGTCGCGGAACTCCGGCACGCCCTTGCGAAGCAGCGTGGAGTGGAACGGAACGTCAATGCCCGGCACCAGCATGAACGGCGGCTTGCCGCCATATTCCTTGGCGCGGCGGGACGCGTCGGCCTGCAGGTACTTCAGGCCGGCGATCGTGCCGGCGATCGCGTACTGCTGGCCGGCGAGGTTGTAGTTCACGATCTCCAGAAACTCGCCGGACGCCTTGGCGACGGACTCGACGTATTCCTTGACGTGCGCGTCGTTGACGCCGAACTGGTTCGGACGCAGCGCGCCCATGCGGTAGTTCGAGCGGCCCTGGGCGTCGCGCTCGATCAGGTGGTGCATGGTGGAGCCGCGGTGGAACACCAGTTCCAGCTCGGTCTCCAGCGGGATGATGTCGGCGAACGCGGACAGCGCGTTGTACTCGCCGAGCGAGTGGCCCGCGAAGTACGCCGGCCAGATGTCGGAGCCGGCCTCGCGCAGACGCGCGGTCTGGGCGTAGGCCACCGTGGCGAGCGCCACCTGCGTGAACTGGGTGAGGTTGAGCAGGCCGTCCGGGTGACGGTAGGTCACGCCGTTGGCGGTGAGCTCCTTCGGGTTGTCGCGCACGACCGCGAGGATCGAGAAGCCCAGCTTGGAGCGGGTCAGCTTGTCGGCGCGCTCCCACACGCTGCGGGCGGCGGACGACTTGGCACGCTCGTCAAGCACCATGCCCTGTTTCTGGATGCCCTGGCCGGGGTAGACGAACGCGGACTTCGGCGCGCGGACCAGTGCAGTGCCGCGCGAGACCAGCTGACCGTCGATGCGGCAGGTCACTTCGAATGCCATGCCGCCGTGCTCGACCTTGCCGACGCGCTCGATGGAGATCTCCACCTTGTCGTCGAGCTGTACCATGCCGTACATGTTGTAGGTCCAGCCTGCGATCTCGTAGTGAGCACCCTTGTCGTCCAGCGCCTGGACGGCGTGCTGGGCGGTGGCGGACAGCCACATGCCGTGCACCAGCGGGGCGGCGAGCCCGGAGATGCGGGCGCCGCGCGTGGAGGTGTGGATCGGATTGAAGTCGCCGGAGGTACGCGCGAATGCAGTCATGTCATCGGGCGCGGTGACGGTGACGCGGCGCAGCAGACGGCGAGGCGTGGACTGCACCGTGGCTGCGGCGGAGCCGTCCTCATGCTTGGCTTCGAGGGCGCCACCGTATTCGGGGGCGTCGGCCGGCAGCGCGTCGGAGTAGACGCGGCCGCGAATGGCGAAGCGCTCGGTCTCGCGGGCGAGCACGGTGCCGTCGGCGGCGGTGTGCAGCACGTGTATGGTCACGACGCGGCCGGACGCGGACTCGAAGTAGTCCTCGGCCCAGCTGGTGAGCGTGATGGTCTCGTCGACGTGCTTCAGCAGCTCGTCCTCGGTCTCCTCAAGCTCGATGAGGTGGTCGAGATGCACCGCGTTGAGCAGTCCCTCGATGACCGGGTAGCCCTTGACGTACACGGAGCCGAGCGCCGCGTAGATCGCCGGCCATGCCGGGCCGACCAGCGCGTCGGGGGCGATGCGCGAGGGCGCGAGGTCCTGCGGCAGCGCGCCGCCGGTGGCCGCCTCGTGGTCGTAGCCGAGGTTGGCGGACAGCGTGTAGGTGGCCGACGCGGTGCCGAACGGGTAGGCGGCCTTGTCGTCGGACGGGGTGATCTTCGGCATGTCGGTCAGCTTGTCGCCGGTGATGGCGGTGTTGCCGATGCCTGCGGTGGCGGCGAGCATCGCGTAGACGTTGCCGACCAGGCGCTCGCGGTTGACGACCGGCAGCAGGCCGGTTTCGGTGCCGCGCAGCGTCAACGGGATGACGATGTCGCGCACGGCGTGCTTGGAGACGCCACCGTCCGGATCGTTGTCCCAGTACGTGTCGAGATGGATGTCGAGGTCGTATTCCTCGCCCTGCTCGGAAGCGCCGCGGTCGATGATCTCATAGTTGGCGTCGCCGACCTGCGTGCCGTATGCCGGGTTCGTGGTCAGGTGGCCGACCCAGGAGATATTCGGGCAGGTGCGGATGAACGCTTCGGCGCTCTCGGCGCCGCCGAGCTCGCTGTAGGCGTCGGTGGAGGCACCGGACTGCAGTTCGCGGGTGCGCTCCAGGGCCGCGGCCTCGAAACGGCCGAGGATGTGGGCGACGGGCTCGTCGACGGTGGTGATGCCGGCCACGGAGATCGGGCCGGGAATCACGCGCACGGAATCGGCGGAATAGCGGGCGTCCTCGGACTGCCACAGCTGATCCTGGCCCCACCGGCGCAGCAGGTCATTGTCGATGACCGGCACGAACGGCATGGGCTTGGGATATTCGCTCACGAGTACCGGGAACCAAGCCACATCGGCCGGGGTCACGTGGATTTCGGCAACCTGCGGGTAGGCGGCTTCCAGCTTGGCGATGGCGGCCTTCGGATCGGAGGCGACATCGTCCACGCCGGCGAACAGCGAGGTGAACTCGCCGGATTCCTGACCGCACACACGGGCTTCGATGCGCTGCAGCAGGTGCAGGAAGCGCAGCGAATACGTCGGGTCGACCACGGGGAACACCAGGTCGACGAAACGCTCGGCCCACTCGACGTAGGTCATCGAGGCGAGGTCGCCGAAGTACGGCTTGGCGGTGGCGTCGAGCGCCTTGATGATCTCGTCGCGGCGGCTTTCCAGCTCTTCGGGGTGCTTCATGACGCGCACCAGCAGACGGCCGCAGGCGGCGGAGGCGTTCTCGACCTCGTAGATGTCGGCGTGAAGGTGGCTCAGGCCGGAGGAGACTCCGCCGACTGACTTGCCGGACGGCACCCACTTCTCGCCGGCGGGCGCGAACGGGTCGGCGTCGGCCGACGTGTCGGTGATGCCGGGCGTCTTGACGAGCAGCTGCTTGACCGCGGGGCTGGTATGGGCCTCCTTGGCGGTCATGACGGCGGTGCCGATGAGCACGCCGTCGACCGGCATGTCGGGCAGGTCGTAGGCGCGCGCCCACTGGCCGGAGATGTAGTCGGCCGCGCGCTCCGGCGTACCGATGCCGCCGCCGGCGACCAGCACGAGGTTGCTGCATGCGCGCACCTCGGCGTAGGTGGAGGTCAGCAGGTCGTCCAGCGACTCCCAGGAGTGGTGGCCGCCGGCCGAACCGCCTTCGACCTGCATCAGGATCGTCGTGGGGGCCACGGCCTTGGCAATCGCCACGACCTGGCGGATCTGCGCGACGGTGCCGGGCTTGAAGCCGACGTAGGGCAGGCCGTCCGCCTGCAGGGAGGCGACGAGCGCCTTGGCCTCGTCGAGCTCGGGGATGCCGGCCGAGACGATCACGCCGTCGATCGGCGTGCCGGACGCGCGCTTCTTCGGCACGATGCCGGAGGGGCCGAACTGCAGGTTCCAAAGGTAGCGATCCATGAACATCGCGTTGAATTCGACCGTGCGGCCTTCTTCGAGCAGGTTCTCCAGCTCGGCGACATGACGGTCGAACACGTCGGCGGTCACCTGGCCGCCGCCGCCGATCTCGGCCCAATAGCCGGCGTTCGCGGCCGCGGCCACGATCTCGGGATCCACGGTGGTCGGGGTCATGCCAGGCAGCAGCACCGGCGGCTTGCCGGTCAGGTCGGTGAACTTGGTGCGGATCTTGTCGCCGGCGGGAGTGTGCAACACCTTCGGCGCGAACGTCTTCCAGTTCTGGGTGCGGACGGGCTCGTCCTCCATGGTGGACAGCGCGGAACGCTCGGCCATCGTGGCGGCTTCGACCACGCCGACGCCGGTGCCCTGGATCAGGTTGCCGATGAGCTTGCCGAGCGTGTTGCCCGGGCCGAAGTCGACGATCCACAGCTTGGACGGATCGCAGGATTCCAGCATCGCCTTGACGCGGGCCGCCCAATCGACGTGGTTGAGCAGCACTTCGGCGGCCAGCTCGCGCGTACGGGTCTCCTTGAAGCCGCAGGCGTGCGCCCAGGCCACGGCCTGCTCGACGGCATCGGCCATCAGCGGCGAATGGAACGGCAGCGTGACCTCCAGGTATTCGAGGACGGGCCCGAACACCGCGCCGCCGCGGACCTTCTCGTCACGCAGTGTCTGCTGGTGCTTGTGCTCCTTGCCGGCCTCGACCTCGAAGGCGGCAAGGTCCTCCGGGTAGCCGGAGAGCACGTGGTTGTTGCTGGAGTTGGTGACGGCGATGCTGATCGGGCCGCGCGGGTTCGGCACGCGGGATGCGAGCACCTCGACCTGGCGCTTGGTGGCGCCGCGCACAGACAGCATCGGAGTGGCACCGGCGTGCTGCGCGGTGAGCGCGAGCTCACGCGCCTTGCGGGTGCCGGCCACGCCGATCAGCTCGGCGATGGCCAGGATCTCGTCGATCTGCTGACCCGCGGCCTCGATGGAGCCGGCCTTGCGGATGACGTTGACCATGTGCGCGCCGAGCACGCCCTGCGAATGGCCGAGCACGGCGACGGGGGCGGTGTTCGCCACGTCAAGGCCGAGACCAGCGGCGTCGATCAGCGCGCCGAGCTGGGTGAGCGCGATGCCTTCGACGCTGACGGTCGCCGCGGCGGCGGCACCGAGCCGTGCCGGGTTCGGCTTGAAGCCGAACAGGTCGACGGCGCGTCCGGTGGTGGCAAGCAGGTCAGCGGCCACGGGGGCGAGCATCGTGTTCGCCGCGGCGACATGGCCGAGCAGCGTGGCTTCGAGCGCCGGATCATTGGTCAGGTCAGCGAGCGCAACCGGCCAGGGTGTGGACTGTCCGCCGAAAGCGAGCGCATGAGGTTCGCCGTTGAGCCGACTGAGAAAGAAATTGGGGTCTGACATGGGTTGGTGTTCCTTCTTTTATTTGGACATTGTGCGGAGCCGCCGTTGCCGGTATCGGCTCAAAATCTGTTGTGCCGCGGCGTGGCCGCCGCGGCGGGATGGACTACAGCGGCTGGTTGCCGTGATGCTTGGTGGTGCGGCGCACGCGCTTCTTGTCGGCGAGCAGTCGCAGCGATTCGGCGATGGCCTGACGGGTCTGCTCGGGATCGATCATCGCGTCGATCTCGCCCATTTCGAGCGACAGGTTCGCGTTGACGGTGGCGCGCTCGTATTCGGCGGCGAGCTTGGCCCGCAGCGCGTCGACGTCCTCGCCGGCCTCCTTGGCCTTGACGAAGTCCTTGCGGTGGATGATGTTCACCGCGCCGGTGGCACCGAGCACCGCGATCTGCGAGCTGGGCCACGCGAAGTTCATGTCCGCGCCGATCGCCTTGGATCCCATCACGATGTACGCGCCGCCGAACGCCTTGCGCAGAACGACGGTGACCATCGGCACCTGCGCGTTCGCGTAAGCGTAGATCACCTTGGCGCCACGGCGGATGATGCCGGCGTGCTCCTGATCGGCGCCCGGCTTGTATCCGGGGGTGTCCACGAGCGTGATGACCGGCAGGTTGAACGAGTCGCACAGACGCACGAACCGCGCCACCTTTTCGGAGGCGTCCACGTCGAGGATGCCGGCGCGAACGTTCGGCTGGTTGGCGACCACGCCGATCGGCCGGCCGTCGATGCAGGCGAATCCGACGACGGCGGACGTGGCGAACAGCTCGTGCACCTGCACGAATTCGCCGTAGTCGACGATGCAGCGGATCACGTCGAGCACGTCATACGGCTGGCGGTCGTTGTCCGGCACGATGTCGGTAAGGCGTTTCGCGGTCTCGCGGTCCGCGCGAGTCGCCGCATAGGCGTACATCGGGGGCTGAGCGTCGCTGTTCGACGGCAGGTAGGCAAGCACCGTGCGCGCGTAGTCGATCGCGTCGGCCTCGTCCTCGCCGAGGTAGTGCGCCACGCCGGATTTCGTGCTGTGCACGAGTCCGCCGCCGAGGTCGTTCATGCTGATCGTCTCACCGGTGGCCGCCTTGACGACGTCCGGGCCGGTGACGAACATGTCGGAGTTCTCCTTGGTCATGACGATCAGGTCTGTCAGCGCCGGGCAGTACACGGCGCCGCCGGCGCACGGACCCAGAATCAGCGAGATCTGCGGGACGAAGCCGCTGGCGTCGCAGGTCTTGCGGAAGATGTGGCCGTACTGCGTCAGCGCGGCGACGCCTTCCTGGATGCGGGCGCCGCCGGAGTCGACGATCGCGACGATCGGCACCTTCAGGTCCAGCGCCATGTCCATCAGGTGGCAGATCTTCTCGCCTTCGGCACGACCCAGCGTGCCTCCCCTGACGGAGAAGTCCTGCGCGTAGACGGCGATCTTGCGGCCGTACACGTCACCGAATCCGGTGATGACGGCCGAACCGGCCTTGCCGCCGTTGATGTCGCCGCCGCGGAACCGGCCGATCTCCTCGAATGAGCCGGTGTCGAGCAGCAGTCCGAGCCGCTCGCGGGCGGTCATCTTGCCCTTGGCGTGCTGGCGGGTGCGCGCGTTGGATTCAGCGTCACGCGCGAGTTCCGCCGCGCGTACCACCGCTGCGCGGATCGGCTGCTCGCCCTGCGCCTGTGCGGCGCCGTCCGCCGAGACGTGCCCAGGTTGTTTCATGACCTGTTTCACGGCCGGCGAGTTCATGATATCGGTCATCACTTGCCCTCCTTGCCGCTCTTCGCGGTGCTTGCGGATTTGCCGCCGTCATCCACCGCGCCGGACTTGTCGCGCGCCTTGGCGCCGTCGACGTCCATCGCGACCAGCGTCTCGCCGGCCTCGACGCCGGTGGCGGGCGCGACGAAGATCTTCGCGACCGTGCCGTTGACCGGCGCGTACACGTAGTTCTCCATCTTCATCGACTCCAGCACCACCAGCAGGTCGCCCTTGGTGACGGACTGGCCTTCCGCGACGTTGATGCGCGTGACCACCGCCTGCATGGGCGAGGCGATGACGCCGGACTTGCCGTCGTTGTGCTCCTTCTTCTCCGCGATGGCGTGCAGCCCCTGGCCTCGCAGCGGCTGCGACGGGCGCTTGGCTCCGCGCGAGCGCCCCGCTCCCATGAGGTTGTTGACGATGTCGGTCGGCACGGTGAGCTTGACGCGGCGGTCGTCGACCTCGATGACGAAGCTCTCGCTCGTCGGGGCCTTCGCGCCGGCGTCCTGGCCTTCGCCGCTGAGCGACGCCGGCTGTCCCGAGCGCACGGTCTGCGGCTCATGGTTGAGGTACTTGCGCTCCAGCCACTTCGTGCTCACGTCGAAGAGATGACCATGCTCGGCGGTGAACTCATCGTCGTTGAAGATCTGCTTGAACAGGCTGGCCGGGGTCGGCACGCCCTCGATCACGAGTTCGTCGAGCGCGCGGCGCACGCGGGCGACAGCCGCCTCACGGCTCTGCGCGGTGATCACGACCTTGCCCATCATCGAATCGAACTTCGGCGAGACCGTGTCTCCCTGCTCCACGCCGGTATCGATGCGCAGGCCGGGGCCGGACGGCCAGACGATGCGCTCCAGCGTGCCGGAGGACGGCGTCAGGTTCGTCGCCGGATCCTCGCTGGTGATGCGCAGCTCGAAGCTGTGGCCGCGCGGCGCGGGGGCCGGTGTCAGGTGGCCGCCGTCGGCGATATCGATCTGCTCGCGCACCAGGTCGAGCCCGCACACCTCCTCGCTGACCGTGTGCTCGACCTGCAGACGCGGGTTGACCTCCAGGAAGTACACCTTTCGATGCGGGGTCACCATGAACTCGCACGTGCCCAGACCGATGTAGTCGACCTTGTTGAACAGGCTGCGCGAATACGTCTCCAGCTGGTTGATGACCTCGTCCGGCAGGAACGGAGCGGGGGCCTCCTCGACGAGCTTCTGGTTGCGCCGCTGCACAGAGCAGTCACGCGTCGAGTACACGGTGAAGTCGCCGAAACGGTCGCGGCCGCACTGGGTCTCCACGTGGCGGGCCTTGTCGATGAACTTCTCGATGAAGTACTCGTCCAGGTCGCCGCCCTGCATCGCGTCATGGTTCATGTAGAAGCGACGCATCTCGTCATCGTCGTGCACGACGGTGATGCCTCGGCCGCCACCGCCGTCGGTGCGCTTCATCATCACCGGGTAGCCGTACGTGTGCGAGAAGTCCAGCAGCGTGCGCAGCTCGCGCACCGGCTCGCTGATGCCCGGCACCGGCGGCACCTGCGCGGACTTCGCCACGCGACGCGCGGTGATCTTGTCGCCGAGGTCGATCAGCGCCTGCGGATGCGGTCCCACCCAGATCGCGCCCGCTTTCTCGACCTTGTCGGCGAAGCTCGGCACCTCGGAGAGGAATCCGTAGCCGGGGTGCACGGCGTTCGCGCCGGACCGGTGCAGGATGCCGATCAACAGGTCCTCGTTGAGGTATGTGCTCGCGTATGTGTCACCCGACAGCAGGTACGACTCGTCGGCCAGCTGGACGTACTGGGCGTTGCGGTCCTGTTCGGAGTACACCGCCACCGTGGAAATCCCCATCTCCCGGGCGGTTCTCACCACGCGCAGCGCGATCTCGCCGCGGTTGGCGACGAGTATTTTTTTGACGATATTTCCCATATATTCCACTATCGCCGTATGCGCGCGAGTGCGGAGTCAAGTTTTCGACAAAAACGGCGGCGATATTTTGTAGAGCGAAGACAAACGGCCACGTAAGTTCCGGCACCGTAACCGGCGAACATCCACAAAAGGCCGTCTCGACTTTTGTATGTTCCCGACAGGCCGTCTAAGGCGAGGGCTTTCTATCATTGGCGACAACGGGGGGGACACTCGCCGTCCGTTCTTTCATCATCGAGAGGGGTTATTCATGTCCGAACGTACTGTTTCCACCGCCCAGCGCGGCCGTATGCTGGCTTCGACCATCGGCAAGCCGGTGCTGTTCGCCGTCCTCATGTGGCTCGCTTCGGCAGCTGGTGAGATTTCGATCCCTGGCACCCCGGTGCCGATCACGCTGCAGACCTTCGTCATGATGCTGGCAGGTCTGATGCTCAGCTGGCGTCAGGCAGGCAGCGCGGTGGCGCTGTATCTGGCCGCCGGCGCGGCCGGACTGCCGGTGTTCGCCGGCGGCGCCTCCACCGCCGCCCTGTTCGGCCCGAGCGCGGGCTTCCTGATCGGCTTCCTGCCGGCCGTAATCGTCACCGCCCTGCTGCGCGGCAAGGCGCGTCTTGACTCGGCTCCGCACGCCGCGCTGACCGCCGTCCGTTACTTCGGCGCCTCACTGGCCGGCAACCTGGTGGTGCTGTACCTGTTCGGCATCACGATTCAGTCCATGGTCATGCATGTTCCGTTCACGACCGTGGCGATTGCGTCGATGGGCTTCGTGATCGGCGATGTCATCAAGGCGGTCGTCGCGTCGCTCGCGGCGACCGGTCTGGCCAAGCTGTTCTGATTCGCGTCGCTGTTGTCGCAGCGAACGGTTCTCAATAGCGTTTGTGCGAGGATTTCTAACATTCCCGCACAAACGCTCATATGGAAGAAGCCCGGAATTCCGGGCTTCTTCCATATTTTTTGTTCATTTCGGACGGATGCAGGCTCACACCTTTCTTATTGAGAACCGTTCGCTGCGACTACAGCGGCAATACGCCGACGTCGGCCGTGTGCACGACATGGTTTTCGCCCGCATCGTCACGCACGCTCAGCGACGCGTCGGCGTTCAGCGCCGTCGCCGTACCGGTCAGCACCGAACCATCGGTGAAGCGCGCCTCAACACGACGTCCCAGCGTCCAGCACACGCGGGAGGTCTCCTCGCGCAGCCGCTCGGCGGCGGCATGCGGGTCTGCCACGAAACCGCTCAGTCGGGAACTCAGCGACCGCACGATATGCGCGGCGATCATATCACGCAGTGTCCGGGCATCGGGCAGCCCTTGCACATGCAGTTGCAGTGACGTGGACTGCTCCGTGGGCAACCGGTCGGCCGGTATCGCGAGGTTGATGCCGATGCCGATCACCAGCGCCGCGCTGTCATCGCGCCCGGGCAGCGGCACCATCTCGGTGAGGATGCCACCCAGCTTGCGGCCCTGGCAGAACAGGTCATTCGGCCACTTGAGCCGCAGACCGCAATCTTCACTGGCCACCCCACATTCAGCGAGCGCGCCCCGCAGCGCATCCAGCGCGGCAAACCCGGCGATCACCGTCAGCCAGCCGTTTACGCTGCCGTCGGCGATCACGCCCGCCGGCAGCGTGGCGATGTACGAGCAGGTCATCGATTCGCCGGGAGCACTCACCCATGTGCGTTCCAGCCGGCCGCGGCCCGCGCTCTGCACATCAGTGGCCACCACGGCCACACCGGCACCCCCGTCGGCCGGAGGAGCCATGGTGCCGTCGCGCAGCATCTGCCGCGCCAGCGTATTGGTCGATGCGGTTTCCACCACCGCAATCACATTGTCAGCCACCTCGGTGGTGCGTGGCATGTTTGGAATGATTCCCCTTGTTGTTTCCGACATGCCTTCAGATTATGCCCGATATCGTCCTACGGCAAATGCCGGCAATGGCACGATCGCCGCCGTTCAAGGCGCATCGGTAGAATACCGTGACATGACCACAGCTCACATCACGGATCACTCCGCCGCCACCCCGGCCCGCGGCGGGCGCGGAGGCAGCGGCGGCAGGTCACGACGCGCCACCGGCACCGCCCTCGCGCGTCTCGCGGCCGTGGCGCGATGGACGCTGGCCGTCGCGGCCTGCCTGTGGATCGCCTTGTGCGTGGCGGTGGGGCCGCTCTACTGGGCAGACTCCTCGATCGCGGATTTCGGCGCGTTGAACTGGTTGTTTGCCGTTGTCGGATTCCTTGTGCCATTCGCCGCCGTGGTCGCGATGACTCGCTGGGCGAACGGCATACCGGTGTTCGGCTGGTCCAGCGGCAAGAACGGCCTGCATCCACGGCGCCTGATTCCGGCGGGCGCACGTCGCGCGGCCGCGCGGCTCCTGGCATCCGCTCCCGGCTCGTGGGTCGGCCGGACCGGACGGTTCCTCGCCCGGATATGCGTACGTGCCACCGACCGGTGGTGGAAAATCGCACTGATCCTGTTCATCGGCTGGCTTTGGGTGCCGACGACGCTGCTGTCCGCGTTCGGCGCCGACATCCGCTCTCAGGCTCGCGAGTTCAGCTGGGCCTGGAACCAATGGACCGGCCTGGATCAGCCGTATATCGGATTCTTCTCATTCGTGCCGATGGACATCTATCCGACCGCGCACTACATATGGCCGTCGAATCCGACGTACCTGACCGATCAGCACAACATCGTGCTGACGGTACTGTATGGTGCCGTGCTGTCGGTCTCCCGGTATTTCACCGATTCCAACGACGTCGGATTCGTGGTGCTGTCATCCGCGCAGTTCCTGTTCGCCGCGTTCTGCTGCGCCGCCACCGCCAACCGGTTCCTCAACCTGCCGTGGCTGCCGCGCCGCGCCGGCATTGACTTCACGCATCCCGAACGCGGGCCGATGGCACTGGTCATGCTTGATTTCGCGCGCCCGGAGCGCGGGTACGCCTCCCCCGGCTTCGCGGCGCGGGCATGTGCCGGGAACGGACGCCTGCCCGAAGGCGCCTCGGGATGGTTCTCGCGTCTGGTGATTATCCTGTTCTTCCTATGCTGTCCGCTCGCGGTGTTCTCGACGATCTCGCTGACGAAATCGCCTCTGTTCGCGTTCTCGTTCGTGTGGGCGTTCGGCGTGTGGTACGAGCTGTTCCGTACGTGGCGAGGCAAGGGCGACAAGGTGGTCAGGCTGCGCCGTCGCAGCCTTATCGCATTGATCCTGGCCTGCGTGGTGATGCTGGCGAGCGCGAAGTACGCTTGGTACATCATCGTGCTGCAGCTGATTCTTGCGCTGCTTTCCGACCATCGCCGCTGGAAGGCGTACGTCGTCGCGTTGCTGCTGCCGGTCATCGTGCTGCATGGCGGTGTCGTGATGCTGACCCGCACCGGTGCGATCATCAGCGGCGATCCGATCGAAAGCCACGGCGTCCAGCTGCAGCAGATCGCCCGCATCGCCAAGCGCAATCCGGGCAGCATACCGCAGTCCGCCAGGGAGGAGATCGCGCCGATCTTCAATCTCGATCAGATGGCCGACGCCTACCAGCCGCAGGATGCCGACCCGGTGAAGTCGTCCGGCATCCAGTCGAAGAAGGTGAGCTACCGTTGGCGGTCGGTCACGCAGGAGGACATGGCCCGGTTCAATAGCGCCTGGTGGCAGATCGTCAAGGCCGATCCCGTCACCGCCATCGACGCGCTGCTGGCGAAGTGCTTCGGCTATTTCAACCCGATGGATCAGCCGTACGTGTCGATGGATTACTACGTGAACAGCGATTATGTGACAGACCAGACCACGTGGATCAAATACTGGTGCAGCGAGTGGCGGCAGTCCATCGCCGAGGGCGCAAAGCAGTTCGGTGAGATTCCGGTGCTGGGATGGGTGGCTCACGGCAACCTGTATGTGATGATGACGCTGCTGATCGGCGCGGCCGAAGTGGTGCTTCGCCGGTGGCGCATACTGGTCATGCATCTGCCGCTGCTGCTGCTCATGGGCGTGATGATCACCGCGCCCGCGAACAATTTCGAGCGGCATATGCTGCCGGTGACGTTCGTGTTCGGATTCGTGGTGCTCACGTTCTGGCGGGAGTCGCAGCGGGCGCGGCGCAACGCGGACATCCGGTGACGACTGGTGACGCTTGCAGACGGTTCGGCTATGCTGGACGGTATGACCGATTTCGACACGGAGCATGGTTCCGTTGACTTTCTTGACCTGCTGAGCAGTGGTTCCGCTCAGGATGACGCCGATTCCCGACTGGAATCGGTGGCGTTCGCGTGTCTGGTCAATGGGTTGGCGGATGAGCGTACCGCGGCGATTCTGGGGATTCTTGATTTTTCGGATGATTTTCTGTGCTTTGCCATCGGTGGCAAGCCGTTGCACACGATGGCGGGCACAAGGGCCGCGATCCGCAGGACCGTGCATGATCTGGGCGGCGGACCGTGCGTGACGGGGACGACGAACGGTCTGTGCGTGGCGCTGATCATGCCGCGTGCGGCGGCGACGCCCGATGTGACGTGTACCAATACACTGTCGGCGTTCTCGACGAAGGCGCCGGTGTGCCTGGGACCTTTGCGCCGCGGTGTCGAGGGTGCCTGCCGCACGGTGCAGGCGGTCCGTTCGGCGATTGCGGCGGCTCCCGCATTGCCGCAGGTTCCGCGCCCGATGCGTGCCGATGACGTGCTTCCTGAGCGGGCGCTGCTGGGGGATCAGGATGCCGTGGACGAGCTGGTGAATACGGTATATGCCAGTCTGCAGACGGCGGGGCCGGACGATCCTACTTTGGAGACCGTGTCCACGTTCCTGCGCAACGGCGGCTCGTTGGAGACCACGGCCAAGGAATTGAGCGTACACCCGAACACGGTGCGGTACCGTTTGAAGCGGGCCGCCGAAACCACCGGCTGGGACGCCGCCGACGCGCGCGAGGCCTATGTGTTACGCACCGCCATCGCCCTGGGCCGCATGCATACCGCCTGAGCGCACCGCGACTGAGGAGCAACGCCGGCAACGCGCCACCACACAACACACCCCTGAACACGCCGCGATGCGCGCGGTACCAAGACGCACCGAAGGAAGCGGTACAAAGGTACCGCGACTGAGGAGCAACGCAGGTAACGCGCCATCGCGGTGTGTTCAGGCGTGTTCAGAAGAGGCGAAGGGAATCATCTTCCCTACCCTTCATCTCGTCATAATCGAGGATGAGGCATTCGAAACCGCGGTCCTGGGCGAGGACGCGGGCCTGAGGGGTGATGGTCTGGGCGGCGAAGATGCCGTGGACGGGGGCGAGGAGGGGGTCGCGGTTGAGGAGCTCGCAGTAGCGGGTGAGCTGCTCGACGCCGTCGATGCCGCCGTGGCGTTTGATCTCGATGGCGACGTGCTCGCCGTCGGCGTTGAGGGCCATGATGTCGACGGGGCCGATTGCGGTGGGGTATTCGCGGCGGATGAGCTTGGAGCCGGGGCCGATGCGGTCGATCTGTTCGGAGAGATAACGCTGGAGGTGGTCTTCGACGCCGTCCTTGATGAGGCCTGGATCGATGCCGAGGTCATAGGTGGTGTCGGAGTAGACGTGGTACAGGGAGACTTCCAAGACGTCGCTGGTCTTGTCGGCGCAGACGCGAAGGATATGCTCGGGGGTAGGCCCGTCCGCGGCCTCAACAGAGTCCGGGGTGACGTCCTTCAAAGTGCAGGGCGCAGCCATCCAGTTGAGCGGCTTGTATGAGCCGAGTTCGGAGAAGATCAGCAGACTGTTGTCGGCCTTTATGAGCAGAACGCGCTTCGCGGGAGGAAGCGACGCACTGAGGCGACCGGAATATTCAGCAGAGCAATCAGCAACAATAACGCGCACGTCACACCAGTGTACAGTACGCGCGGAAGGGAGGGAGCGCCTCTCGGACCAGTAACAGGCACGAACCGTACGGCCGCGCCGACAGCGCGAGCGTATCGAACGCCAAAATACGGGTTGAAATCGCCGTTTTGAACAATTCCCCGTGTGAAATCGCCGTTTCAGGATCCAAAAACGGCGATTTCACACGGGGAATTGCGGATTTCGGCTATTTCAACCCGTATTTTGGTGGGAATGGTGGAGTGCGCCGGGCATTGACGGGGGATAACACCGAGTAGATAACACAAAAAGGGCGCCGCCTGCGGGATGCAGACGACGCCCAGTGCGAGCGCAACGGCACAGCCACTGCCGTGCCGAAGAGCTCGCTATTCGATACCGGGTCCTTCAGTGCGGACCACGTCACGGCCGCGTTCGACGGCAACCGTGAGCTTGTTGAAATCGAAGGAGATGAATCCGTCACTGACCTCGAACGCATGGCGCTCGCCTGCGGGATCCACGACCGAAACCGTGCCTCCCTTGATCACCGTGAGCACCGGCTCGTGGTCGGCCAGAATACCCATCTCGCCTTCGGAGGCGGGGATGGTGACGGACTTCGCCGTGCCGTGCCACACCGGGTGATCGGCGGCGACGATGTTGACCTGCATCAGGGCCTTTGACGATTCAGCCATCACTCACCAAGTTCCTTCTGCAGATCGTGCCACTTCTTTTCGAGGTCGTCGATGCCGCCGATGCCGGAGAACGCCTGCTCCGGGACGTCGTCGTAAACGCCGTCGCAGATGCGGGTGAAGGCCTCGATGGTCTCGTCGGCCGGCACGTAGGAGCCCGGACGACCGGTGAATTTCTCGGCCACGTAGAAGTTCTGGCCGAGGAACTGCTCGATGCGGCGGGCGCGGTTGACGGTGGTCTTGTCCTCTTCCGAAAGCTCGTCGATACCAATCAGGGCGATGATGTCCTGCAGCTCCTTGTTACGCTGCAGAATGGCCTTGACGCGGTTGGCGCAGTCGTAGTGGGCCTGGCCGACGTAACGCGGATCAAGGATTCGCGAGGTGGAGCTCAGCGGGTCGACGGCCGGGTAGATGCCCTTGGATGCGATGTCACGAGAAAGCTCGGTGGTCGCGTCCAGGTGGGCGAAGGTCGTCGCCGGGGCCGGGTCGGTGTAATCGTCGGCGGGCACGTAGATGGCCTGCAGCGAGGTGATGGAGTGGCCTCGGGTCGAGGTGATGCGCTCCTGGAGGGAGCCCATCTCGTCGGCCAGGTTCGGCTGGTAACCCACGGCGGAGGGCATGCGGCCCAGCAGCGTGGAGACCTCGGAGCCGGCCTGCGTGAAGCGGAAGATGTTGTCGATGAACAACAGCACGTCCTGGTTCTGCACGTCGCGGAAGTACTCGGCCATGGTCAGTGCGGTCAGCGGGACGCGCAGACGGGTGCCCGGCTGCTCATCCATCTGGCCGAAGACCAGTGCGGTCTTCTCCAGAACGCCGGCCTCGCCCATCTCGCCGATGAGGTCGTTGCCCTCACGGGTACGCTCGCCGACGCCGGCGAACACGGACACGCCGCCGTGGTTCTGGGCGACGCGCTGGATCATCTCCTGGATCAGCACGGTCTTGCCGACGCCTGCACCACCGAACAGACCGATCTTGCCGCCCTGCACGTACGGGGTCAGCAGATCGATGACCTTGATGCCGGTTTCGAACATCTGGGTCTTGGACTCCAGCTGGTCGAATGCCGGCGGCTTGCGGTGGATGGGCCAGCGTTCGGTGACCTTGATGGTCTCGTCGGCCTTCTTGTTCAGCACGTGACCGGTCACGTCGAACACGTGGCCCAGGGTCACGTCGCCGACGGGCACGGAAATCGAGCTGCCGGTGTCGTGCACCGAAGCGCCGCGGACGAGGCCGTCGGTGGGCTTCAGGGCCACGGCGCGCACGGTGGAGTCGCCAAGGTGCTGCTCGACCTCAAGCGTGATCGTGTGCGCGGTCTCGCCTTCCTCGTGAGCGCCGGTGTTGGTCAGCTCGACGGTCAGGGCGTTGTAGATATCGGGCAGGTGGCCCACCGGGAATTCGACGTCGATAACCGAACCCTGGATACGCGTCACACGTCCATTGATCGGCTCTGCAGCCGTCTCGGGAGCCGCTGTGGTCTGATTGTCAGCCATATGCGTTCCTACTCTTCCTTTGTGTTCAGCGCGTCGGCGCTGCCGATGATTTCGGTAAGTTCCTGGGTGATGGACGCCTGACGGGAGGCGTTCATCTTACGGGTCAGCGAGTCGATCAGGTTACGCGCGTTCTCCGTCGCCGTGTGCATGGCGTTCTGCCTGCTCGCGGTCTCGGACGCGGCCGCCTCCAGCAGGCATTCGTGAATACGCGACTGGATGTACTTCGGCAGGATGGCATCCATCACCTTGTCCAGGCTGGGCTCGAAGCGGTACAACGGGCGCACCTTGGAGCTTGCGGCGTTGTCGCCCTCACTCTCGCGCGACATGCCCGGGCCGGATTCGACCTTGGCCTCGACCACTTCGACGGGAAGCATACGCAGCACGCGCACCTTCTGCACCACCATGTTGATGAACTCGGTGTAGACGATGTAGAGTTCGGAGACCCCGCCCTCGCTGGCCGGCTTCATGTAGGCGGTCATCAGTGCGTTGGAGATGGCCTCGGCGATTTCAACGCCCGGCTTGTCGGTATCCCCCTCCCACGTGTCGGCGATTGCGCGGTTGCGGTACTTGTAGTACGTCACGCCGCGCCGGCCATACACGTAGAGTTCCGGCTGCTTGCCGGCATCGTCGAGTCGCGTGAGCAGTTCCTCGGTCTCACGGATGATCGACGAGGTGTATGCGCCGGCCATGCCACGATCCGCCGTCAAGGCGAGGACGGCAACCTTGGGGTTGTCCTCCTCCTTCTTGACAATCGGATGCGTGATACGGGTGTGGGCTACCACAGCCTGAACGGCATCGAAAATCGCATCGGCGTACGGCTTCGCGTTCAGGGCCACGTCACGGGCCTTGGCGATATGCGAAGACGCGATCATCTCCTGGGCGTTGAAAATCTTCTCCAGCGATCCCGTAGAGGCGATCCTGCCCTTCAATGCGAGTTGCGATCCCATGGGCTACTTCTTTTCTCCAGCCATCGGGTGCTTGGTCGGATCGTGCGCGGGCTTGTCGGCCTTGGCGATGATCTTCTCCTGCTCCACGGGCACGGGCTTGCGCGTCGAGGACTTCTTCACGACCAGCGGCTTGCCGGCCTTGGTCACGTACGTCTCGCGGAACGCTTCGACGGCCTCGTCCAAGGCGGCTTCGGTGTCAGGCGTGAAGTTCTCGGTCTTACGGATGGTCTTGAGGATGTCGGTGCTGTGCTCCAGGTAATCGAGCAGCGCGTGCTCGAACGGCAGCACGTCGCCCAGCGGCAGATCATCCATCTTGCCATGGGTGCCGGCCCACACGGAGACGACTTCCTGTTCCATCGAATACGGCGAGAACTGCGGCTGCTTGAGCAGCTCGGTCAGGTGCGAGCCACGGTTCAGCTGGTTCTTGGACGCGGCGTCCAGATCAGACGCGAACATCGCGAAGGATTCCAGCGAACGGTACTGCGCCAGCGAGATCTTCAGCGTGCCGGAGACCTTCTTCAGGGCCTTGGTCTGTGCGGCGCCACCGACTCGGGAGACCGAGATGCCGACGTCCACGGCGGGACGCTGGTTGGCGTTGAACAGATCGGACTGCAGGAAGATCTGGCCGTCGGTGATGGAGATCACGTTGGTCGGGATGTACGCGGACACGTCGTTCGCCTTGGTCTCGACGATCGGCAGGCCGGTCATGGAACCGCCGCCCAGATCGTCGGAGACCTTCGCGCAGCGTTCGAGCAGACGCGAATGCAGGTAGAAGACGTCGCCAGGGTACGCTTCACGCCCCGGCGGGCGGCGCAGCAGCAGCGAGATCGAACGGTAGGCTTCGGCCTGCTTCGACAGGTCGTCGAAGACGATGAGCACGTGCTTGCCGTGGTACATCCAGTGCTGGCCGATGGCCGAGCCGGTGTACGGCGCGATGTACTTGAAGCCTGCGGAATCGGAAGCCGGGGAGGCCACGATGGTGGTGTACTCCATGGCACCGGCCTCTTCGAGGCTCTGGCGCACGGATGCGATGGTCGAACCCTTCTGACCGATGGCCACGTAGATGCAGCGCACCTGCTTCTTCGGGTCGCCCGTCTCCCAGTTCTTCTTCTGGTTGATGATGGTGTCGATCGCGATTGCGGTCTTGCCGGTCTGGCGGTCTCCGATGATGAGCTGACGCTGGCCGCGGCCGATCGGCGTCATCGCGTCGATGGCCTTCAGGCCGGTGGACAGCGGTTCGTCGACGGGATGACGGTGCATAACGTCAGGAGCCTGGGCTTCGAGGATTCGACGCCCTTCAATGCCCTTGATTTCACCCAGACCATCGATCGGGTTGCCCAGCGGGTCCACGGTGCGGCCGAGATAGCCGTCGCCGACGGGCACGGAGAGCACTTCGCCGGTGCGTCGGACCTCCTGGCCTTCCTCGATACCTGCGAAATCGCCGAGGATAACCACGCCGATCTCACGGGCATCAAGATTGAACGCCAGGCCGAGCGTGCCGTCCTCGAAGGTCAGCAGCTCGTTGGCCATGCAACCAGGCAGTCCCGTCACGTGCGCAATGCCGTCGCCGGCCGTCGCGACATAGCCCACTTCCTGGGTGGGGGTGTCACTCGGCTTGTACGACTCGACGAAATCATCGAGCGCCTTGCGTATCGTGGCGGGATCAATGGTAAGTTCTGCCATGATCACTCCTTATTGTTGGAAAATTTCAAGTCGGACTCCGTCGCCGCGTGTGGCGCGGCCCGGAACCGTATCGTCAGGCTTTCGCCCTTACCGTGCGTTGCAGCTGCTGTAGCTGGGCGACCACGGTGTTGTCCGTGACCTCGTCGCCGACCTGGATGCGCATGCCGCCGAGGACCGTGGGGTCGACAACCGAGTTGATGTGCACCGGATGGTCGAGCTTCGCGGAATATACGTCGGTCAGTCGCTTGATCTGGTCGATGTTCAGCGGCGACGCGGTGGTCACGGTAATCATCGACTCGCCCATGTGGCGCGAGAACTTGTTGATCAGCCACTGGATGGTCTCCAGATAGCGCCGGTTGCGCGGGTTGCACGCGGCGTGTTCCGCCAGCCGGAGCGTGACCTCGTTGAACTCGGTCTTGCCCAGCACGGCGTTCAGCAGATCGATGCGCGCCTTGGCGGGTACGCTGTCGTCATTGAGCTTCGAACGCAGAACCGGCAGGTTGAGCAGCGCGGAATGCAGCTCGGCCAGTTCCACGGACACGCGCAGGGTGACGCCCGCGGCATCCGCGTAGTACATCATGGCGTCAACGCCGAAGTCTTCGACGGCGTTGGCGATGTGCGCGGCACGGCTCCATTTGCGACCGACCAGATCGCTCATGATCTCCAGGGTCATGGGATGGGCCTGGGCACCGATGAGCTCCTTGAGCACGCCGATCTTGTCGTCGACCGGACGTGACGGATCGGTGAGAGCGCGTTCGAGCTGCACGGTGTGGTCAAGCACGTTGGTGATCGTGAACAGTTCGTTGCCGATACGCCATGCGTCCTTGCCGGTCGAGCGCAGCTTGGGCGCCAACTCGTCACGCGAAACGCGATCCGAGATGCGGGATGCCTCTCCTCGCATTGGTCACCTCCCTTTCCGGAACGCCGGAATCACTTCTTGTCGTTCGTGTCCAGGTCGTCGATCATCTTGTCGATCATCGAGGACTGCACGTCGTCGCTTTCAAGCTTGGCACCGAGAATCTTGCCGGCCAGGGCCGTGGCAAGAGTACCGACTTCGCCCTTGAGGGAGACCAGCGCCTGCTGCTGCTGCGACTCGATGGAGCGCTGCGCGTTGGCGGTGATCTGGGCGGCGTCGGACTCCGCGCGGGAGCGTGCGTCGGCGATGATGTGGGAAGCTTCGGCACGGGCGTCGTCACAAATCTTGGAGGCTTCGACGCGAGCGGTGCTCAGCTGGGCCTCGTACTTGCTCTTGGCGGCGTCGGCATCCTTCTTGGACTGCTCTGCCTTGGCGATGTTGCCTTCGATCTTCGCCGCACGCTCATCGAAGATGGCGTTGAATTTCGGCATGAAGAACTTGTGGAAGAACAGCGCGACGATGACAAGGATGATCAGGGACCACACGATGTCGTAGACCTGCGGAATGAACAGCTTGAGGCCGTCACTTGCGGCTATTGTCATCATGAAGCCCTCCTTTCAATGTCGAATAAACGTGTGAATCGTCGCCTGTCGTCTCACGCAACGATCAGGGCGGCCACGAAGCCGAGCAGACCCAGCACCTCGACCAGTGCGAGGCCGATGAACATGATCATCTGGATCTTGCCGCTCACCTCGGGCTGACGGGCGGTGGACTCCATCGCCTTGCCGAACAGGATGCCGAGGCCGAGGCCGGGGCCGAGGGTCGCGAGGCCGTAGCCGATGACGGAAAGGCTGCCGGTGACCTGAGCGAGAGTAATGATGTCCATTTCTGTTTCCTTTCTAACGTAACCGTTAAAAAAACTTGGTTAATTTCTTCAGTTGTCTCGGGAATTGCAAAGTATTCGTATTGTCCGTGGTGAGTCTCACGCGGGTGCGGCTCATTCCTCCGGGTAGCTCATGCTGATGTACACCGTCGAGAGGATGGCGAACACGTAGGCCTGCAGGAAGGCGACGAACGCCTCGAACAGGGTGAGCACCAAACCGAAGACGAACCACAGCGCGCCGACGGGGATGCCGGCAAGCTTATTGGTCGCGTCGATGACCCAGTACTGTGCAAACGCCAGGCAGGATGCCACGAGCAAGTGCCCGGAGATCATGTTGGCGAACAGACGGATGGTCAGCGATGCGGGGCGGATCAGCACCAGCTCGCACAGCTGGATCGGCGCCAGCAGGATGTACACCGGCCACGGCACTCCCTTGGGGAAGCACTCGTCGCGGATGTAGCCCCACAGGCCCTTCTCGCGTGCTGCGGTGATCCAGTACTGGATGAGCACCCAGACCGCGAACACCAGCGGCATGACCACTGTGGCGGTGGCCGCCATGTTCATACCGGGGATGATGCCGCACAGGTTGAACACGAAGATCGTGAAGAACAACGTCGAAATCATCGGCACGTAACGCTTGCCGCGCAGCTCGCCCATGACCTGATATACGACGCTGTCGCGCACGAAGTCGACGCCCATCTCGACCACGCCTTGCCAGCGGCCGGGGATGAGCTTGGCGCGCTTCGCCGTGATACCGAGCACCACGAGAAGCACCACGGTCGCCACGATGCGGATCAATATGATGCGATTGATCGCGAAGGGGGTCCCCTGGAACAGGATCTCGGGAGGAAGAAAATCATTGACCGTTGGCAGTTCGGGACCGCTGTCGGCCGCCAATAGTGCGCCCGTACCGACCGCATCTACCATATCGCGCCTCCTGCTCTCATTATCAGCTGTCAGTTTAGCCCAACGGTTGAGGCGAATGTGACGTTTGGATATCGTCCGTCCAGCCGTTATCGAAGCTGCCCGGGCATAAGACCGACCAACCGGAGCTCCTGCCCAGACATTCCGCTCCGAATGACTAAATGATTATCCTATGACCACCTTGGACAACACGCAACACGCCTTATTTTCCAAGGGCTGTACGGCGTTTCTTCGCCAAATTCGTGAGCGTTAACATATTGGTCATTGTCTCATTATTTGGACGGTTTTTTAAACACCACTCATAAGGCATGGACAAAAGAGGCCGGTATTCCACCTATTGAACACGGCGATGGCCCTCTTTTGTACGCCATGTGGACACCAAACCGTGCTAATGCAACAAATCTCGAATCTCCGACCAATTACAGCGGGATTCCGAGGTCATCTGCGCCCTCCAGATCCGAAAGACCATCAACGGGGAGCCGACCGGGATGGTCCCAGACCCCCGTCAAACGACCGCAGCGCAGGCGAGAACCATCATTCGCCACGTATCACGCCGTAGTCGTCATGGACGAACGGTGAGAAATCGTCCTTGCGCGGGCCGGAGGGCGCGTGGCGGAAACGATCGATGCCAAGCCGACGCTCCGCCCGCAATCCGGGCACTTCGGTGAGATCGTACGGCGTGGTCTGATACACCCAGTTCAGCCAATTGCGCCACAGCAGATTCGCGTGCGATCGCCATGCGAACAACGGCTCAAGGTGCGGATCGTCATGCGGGAAGTAGTTGCGCGGGAACGGGACGTTGCTCATCCCCTTCGCCATGTCGCGCTCGTACTCCTCCTGGAGCGTCGTCTTGCCGTACTCCCAATGGCCGAGAGCGAACACTTCGGAGAAATCGCGAGTGGCGATCAGTCCAGGCCCGGACTGCGGACCCCAAGTGAGCACTTGCAAGTCGGGATTCGCCGCCACGTCGACCTCGTTCACACCCGCCAGACGGGAGTGCGGCTGCAGCGCGATCTCGTCGAAACCATTGGTCAGGAAGCAGTACTCGTCCTGCAGGTACTGCGGGAACACCCCGAATATCTTCTCCGGCAGGTCGACCTTGCGCACGCCATACCGGTAGTTGAGCGCCCCCATCGCGCCCCAGCACAGGTACATGGTGGAGAACACATGGGTGCTCGCCCAGTCGAGGATCGACTTGAACTCGTCCCAGTAATCGACCTGGTCGAACGGCAGGTGCTCGACCGGGGCTCCGGTGACGACGAAACCGTCATAGTAGTTGTCGCGGAAGGCATCCAGCGTCTCATAGAACTTGACCAGGTGATCGTGACTGACATGGGTCGGTTCGTGGGTGGATGTCTTCATGAAGTCGATTTCGACCTGCAGCGGCGATTTGGAGATCAGGCGCAGCAGCTGCGTCTCGGTTTCGACCTTCTTGGGCATCAGATTCAGGATCACCAATTTGAGCGGTCGCACACGCTGGCGCTCCGCCTCGGGCTTCTCCAGGGCGAAGATGCGTTCCGAGTCGAGGATGGCACGCGCGGGCAGGCCGCTTGGGATCTTGATAGGCATGTTCTTATTATGGCAATGGCCGGGATATTGATACGCCGTCAGGTTATCGCCATGAGTTATGACCGGTTATCAATCCCGGCATTTCACTCAGCGCAAAAATCCGACACGCCGATTTGACAATCTCGCATTCTCCCCTATCTTAGATAGAGCTGTTTAAAAACAGCCGGCGCGGGGTGGAGCAGCTCGGTAGCTCGCTGGGCTCATAACCCAGAGGTCCATGGTTCAAATCCATGCCCCGCTACTAGTGCCTCCGGTTTCACATTGAAGAAACCGGAGGCTTTTTCTATATCCTCAAGGTTCCACAAAACGCGGCCAGTCATCTTCTGCGAAATCGCAGATGGATTAAATCCCATCGCCGCCGCCAAGTCCTTTTGCGATACGCCGCGCATCGCCATGGCAATACGCATATTTTGCGTCACAATCGACTGAAGGCCATTGCCCTTGCCCTCATTGGACTTTACCTGTGCTTGCGGGCTTAATGCTGCTGTTGTCATGCACATAATATTAAGCCTAGCTAACGCATATTGCAACTATCGCCATCCTTGATTTGACATCTAAATTAGCTAGGTGTATCTATATGGGCTATGTCTACTTTGAGATTAGATGGCCTAAATTCAGGTCAGGTGATAAAACGTTTGGCGGGCTTCAAAGGTGAGTCCTTGAAGCAAGTTGCCGCCATCATCGGCATATCTTCGTCTGCTTTATCTCAGAAATGCGCCGGACGAATCAGCTTCAAATCTGAAGAAATCGCCAATCTTGCAGAACACTTCGGCGTTCCATCAGACGTGCTTCTCGGCCGTGCGCCTTTGGAGGTGGCGTGATGGATTGGCATCTTGTTTTGTCTATTACGGCTCTGGCTTTTTCCATTCTGGTTTCGATTTACGTGTCACGGTGATTCAGATGGTTGGTTGCGGTGATTTTCTGGCGTCTTCGGGATTGTGGTGGAACCTTCGGTGTGCGCACCATGTGCGGAATTGTTCGGCCAGTCTGTGCGATGCCTTCCAGTCCTTTTCTTCCCACCATTTGTCGGTGAGTTCCGACGTGAGTGGTATTTCTTCGTATCCACAGCGGCGCAGTCTTGTGGGTGATTTGGTCCAGTGGATGCAGATCCTGGCATCCTCGGGCATGTCATCCGCGCCTTCGGGCGGCCAGATGGCTATTTTCACGTCGTCGCCGTCTTCGTTGGATATGCGCGGGACCATCGTCCGCTCGCCGATTTTCCAGCTACCGTTTGAGAGTTTTTCCCATGCGTATGCGCGGATTATGCAGTTGTGTCCGAACACGCGGACATCGAAAGCGTCCCCATCGCCGTCGTTGGCGATCATGGCCTTCCTGACCGGCAAGCGGCCGTGTTCGTCAGTCAGTGGTGGCGTCGCGTTGGGAAGGCGCGTGACGATGTACGCGTTCATCCATGATGCCTCCGGTCTATGCCGAACCGTTCTGCCGAAGGTTACGGCCGTCCAGACCAGCGAGATGGCGGCGATGATGTCGCTGAAGTTCAGGTGCATTTATTCTTCCTTCCTTCGTTGTTTGAAAGGTTTGGTTTGTGCGATTACAAGCCTATCGCTGCGGGGGAAGGAGCCTGACCGTCCATCCATGAATCGAGGAGCAGTGAAATGAGCGTTCGTTTCGAGATCACGACGGAACCCGGCACGGTTGCGCCGGGTGATCTGGTGGTGTTGCGTCTGGTGACGCAGAGGGGTGGCGTCAAGTGGACGTGCGGCATCGTGCGTTGCTTCACCGACGACGAAGACCAATCGGCCATCGTGCTGAACACCGGCAAGATACCGGAGTACGACGGCTACGCGCTGGTGTGCTGCATCAAGTCCATACCCGACGAAGTGCAAATGGCGATAACCGACGAAGGCGAGGTGGTGTGATGGGTACGGCTACTAGGGTCTTCGTGGATAACTACGAGGCATATCCGGGTATCTTCCGTGTGTCGTTCGATTCCGGGGATGTTCGCGCGGCGATTGTGTTGACGCGGCCGCAGTTGGAGCTGTTGCGTTCGTACGTGATGGATTCGTTGGCTCGTGACGATGCCGTGCGGCGAAGACGCGGCGGTGATCTGTGACGGTCAACGCCGTCGTTAACTGAATATGACTTTGACCCAGACGACCGTCGGTTTCTGGAGAGTCGTGATGAAGAATCCGGCCGCGCCTTGCCCAGCGCGTTACAAACACACCGGCTGTGGGCCGGTGGTTACGACGGCGGCGGGGTCGCCATGCGGGTTCACTGAACGGCTTGGGGCGCATTGGGAGGGCGCAACAGGGTGCTTTGCCGCCATGCGTGGCGGGTCTCAGGCCGTGACCTTGCGCGCGGCCATTGTGCCGCTGACCATTGCGACGGCCGTGGCTCCGATTTGAGAGCTTGCTTTGCAGTGCGAACCTTACGGAACTTTGGACGGCGGAGCCTTGCGGCTTCGCCGGTTTCCATTGTTTCGCTTTGAGGTTCCCCGCTCTAACCGTTCACCAATTTGAGAGACATGGAAACGGAGCCTTGCGGCTTCGGAATCAATCTTCTACAGACCAACTCGACAGACCGACTCAAGCTTTAGGAAGTGAGGCAGATTATGGGATATTCGGTGGATTACAGGCCGACTAGGAAGCGTGCCAAGCGTGCGGTGCCGAAGAACAAAGCGCAGCGTACTAAGGACATCAAGAACGCTATCAGGTGGAACATCGAACGGTTGGAGCATGACACCGTCGGAACCGATATGGTTAGGCGTTGCTTTGTTATCAACTTGCTTCGCCTGAACAAGATCGCGCCGGAAGCAGACCCGACCGGCGACCATGTGTTGCAGGAGCTTATCAGCAAGGGCGTGTTGCGAAAGCCCGAACGCCGCGCGGGAGTGCAGGTGTTCGACCGTGCCGATTTGTTGACATCGCTCAAGGCTTGGGTGGGCATGCTATGAACCCGCGCGCGAAACTGACCACCAGGCGCTCGGGGAGCCGAACGTGCCGTCCTTGCTCACCCTCCTATATCCCGAGGGCTGCCTGGCCGATTGTCGCCGCGAAGCTCGAACAGGTCGAGCTGCTGCTCAGGGACAAGGCCACGGCATGACCCGCATCCGCATGCTGACCACCACCGAGACCGCGACCAGACTGAACATCAGCAAACGCACGCTGATCCGGTGGCGGCAGTCCATCCCGATCATCGGACCGCCGCCAATCCGCATCGGCAACTCGGTTATGTACGCCGAACAGGACGTGAACTGTTGGATACTCACCCAACGAGAGAAAGGCAAAGCATGAGAAGACAGACCGTAGATCCACGCATCAGGGCGAAGGTCATCGCCACATACGGCAACCGGTGCTGGCTCGGCATGCCGGGCTGCTCCATCACCGCGACCGAGGACGACCACATCATCCCGTTCAGCCATGGCGGCAAGGACACCGTGACCAACCTGCGCCGAGCGTGCAAGCATTGCAACGCGATGCGCCAGGACCGTGTGCTGAGCGGATACGGCGCGACCATGCACGCGGTCATCGGACCGCCACGGGCCGACTTCGGCATGGCCATGCAGTCCATGCTCCGCCGTGACAGCATCGTTGTCAGCTTCGACAGTCTGCTGCGCGACCTGTGCCCGACACAATCCAAAGCGACCGACGGGCTGCGCCTCGCCGCCGCGATGGCATGGGACGGCGCGGCCCGCACACTGGCCAAGAGCTCCGAGCCGTTGGACGTATGGCTGGTGCGCACGCTGCCACGCTCCCGCCGCCATCCCGACATGCTGGCCGAATGGCTGGCGTTGGACTACGATGTGCACGTCATCGAGACACCGGCCGATTCCACGTTCGCTCTCGACCTCACGCCGCAGGAGTACCGGACGGCGCAGCAATGGTACTCGCTGCATCTCACACAGCAGGCCGTGGACGCCCGGCTCGCCGCCAGACGACAACGCCTCGCCGCTCTCGGACTCCGCCGCGACTCTCCGGCCGCTCGGCCGAGATGGTGACCCGCTTTTTTAAACAGCCGACGCCCAAAAGACCCCGCGCCAAGTCTTTTCTCCCCCCAGAACCACGCAAAAAAGCATGAAAACGTTGGAAAACCAAGGAAAACACATCATGAACCAAGGAATATTGGAAGGATTCGAGGAATACGAACACCATTATGGCACCGCCGGATTGCAGGAAGCCGCGACCATGAATCTCATCAAAAGCTTCGTGGACGGCAAGACGTTGACGCCCGAGGCTACCTACATCTGCAAGTCGATGCTCTCGATTGCCAGGAACATCGACATCCAGAACAGCAAGGGACGCGAGATCAGCCGCAACATGACATCACTGCTCACATGGTTCCAGGAACTCAAGGCGATGTATCCGGAACAGCCGCAGCTCGACCCGACGCTGACCGACTTCATCGCCGACGCGAAGGCCGGACTGTGACCATGCTCATGCGAGGCGGCACGAAACGCGACGAAACGCGGCCGACCGATGGCGAGATCGTGGCCAGGACGGCCGGGATGCTGGGCAAGCCGCTGCTGCCATGGCAACGCTACGTGGCCGACGTGGCCGGCGAGATCGACCCGGCCACCGGAACGTACTATTACGACCGTGTTGTGTTGAGCACGCCGCGCCAGTGCGGCAAGAGCACGCTGATCGATACCGAGGACACGCGAAACGCGTTGTTGGGTCCTGACAGGAAGATCTATTACCTCGCGCAGACCGGCAAGGACGCCGAGAAGCACTTCAAGGACTTCGTGCAGCAGCTCTCGAAATCCGCGCTTGCCCCGTTCGCGCTCCGTCCTCGACTATCGAACGGCGGAATGGAACAGCGTTTCCGGAACGGCAGCTTCATCTGCCCGTTGGCCGTGACCAAGGTGGCCGGGCACGGCACGCAGATGGACAAGTTCACCATCGACGAGGCATTCAGCCTGGACGACGAGACCGGCAAGCTGATCCTCGACGGCATGGCACCGACCATGAACACGAGACTGCACTTCACCGGCGTCCAGCCCCAGATCTGGATAACCTCGACCGAAGGCACCGCCGATTCCACTTTCCTCAACGGCCTGCTCGACTCCTTCCGCGCCGGAAACGTGCCCACACGAACATGCTGGTTCGATTTCGGCATCCCCGACGACGCCGACCCCGAGGACTTCCAGACGATCCTGAAATGGCATCCCGCCGCCGGCCTGCTCTGGGACATCCGCCAATTGCGCGACTTCCGCGAACAGTTCGCCGGCAACGAGGCCGGCTGGGCGAGAGCCTTCGGCAACCGGCGCGACACCGGCGTGGCCGAACGCGTCATCCCCGACCAGCTGTGGCAATCCACGTTGGCCACACCCATCACGCCGGACCGGATCGACGGCCGACCCGTGGTGATAGCCGCCGCCGTGGACGTGGACGCCACGAACACATCAGTCTCCGCCGCGATCGTCAACACGGACGGCACCGTGACCGTGCAATTGCTCGAAGTCCTGGACGGCACCGGCATGGCACCAGCCGAGATCACGAGAATCTGCGACACCTACCACGCTCCCCTGGTCATGGACTGCAAGGGACCGAACGCCGACCTGCACGACCGGCTCGCATCCATGACCGACGAGGCCGGCGACCCGCTTATCGACTTCATCGCCATGCAATCATCCGACTACCTCGCTGTCGGCCAGGCATTCGTCAGCGGCCTGCGGAACAAGCTGATTCGCCATGCCGCCGATACCGAGCTCGACGCAAGCGCGGCCAGCTGCGCGAGAACGTGGAGCGGCGACGCATGGCGCGTCACACGGCGCGGCAGCACCGGTCTGACATCACCGATCGAATCATGCATGCTGGCCGCTTGGGGAGCGCATCACCTGCCATCCGACGGCACGTTGCAAATCTTCTGACATGTCACCGTTTGTCACCGTTTGTCACCGTTTGTCACCGTTTTTTTGGTCATGACGCGCCGGCGCGCATAATCTCGGCGTCATGAATCTTTGGGAACGCATGAGGCTCGCAGGCCGCGTGCTCACGCGCGGCGCGGACGGCACGGACATGCCGGACGGCATCAAGCCGCCGAAACGGGGGCCGGCCACCGAACCGTTGCAGCTTTCCACCGTGTTCCGTGGCGTTCAGGTGCTTCAGACCGCCATCACCGGCCTGCCGATCGTGGAACAGCGCGGCGGCCGTGACCTGCCGGACGTGAGCCCCATGGTGTTGCAGCCGGACGTGTCCCGTTCACGCCGTGATTTCATCGCCGACATCGTGGCCTCTCTCGTGCTCGACGGCAACGCCTTCACACGCATTGTGCGAGATTGGAAAGGCGAGATCGTCACCTGCGAGGTGCTGCCGCCGCAATACGTGACCGTCACGGACGAAAGCGACGACCCGGCACGCCCCGACCTGCGGTTCTCCTATCTCGGCCATGCCTACACCGCCGATGACGTCGTGCACAGCAAGTTCCTCAACGTGCCCGGCCGACTGCGCGGCCTCGGCCCCATCTCGGCGGCACGCGAGGAGATCGAGGCCGCGCAGCTCGCGCGCGACTACAAGGCGAAGTTCTTCACGGATAGCTCGAACATCAAGGGCTATCTGCGCACCACCGAGAACGTCACGAAGGAAACCGCGCAGCAGGCGAAGGACGCATGGAAGAGCGACGGCACAGCCGGAGACATCAAGGTAGTCGGCAAAGCCCTGGAATATGTGCCACTCGACATGAAACCCGCCGACCTGCAATTTCTTGAGACGCAGAAGTTCGACACCACGCAGATCGCCCGTCTGCTCGGCATCCCGGCAAGCATCATGCTCGCAGCCGTCGATGGCTCGAACCTCACCTACAGCAACATCGAACAGTCATGGATCGAGTTCGCGGACTACACGCTGTCCGCCTACACCGGCGAGATCGAAGAGATCTTCAACCGTCTGCTTCCGCGCGGCCGGACCGCCAAGTTCGATTGGGACAGCTCCCAACGCGCGAACATGAGCGACCGCTACACGGCCTACAAAACCGCCATCGAGGCCGGTTTCCTAACCGTCGATGACGTTCGGCGCAAGGAAGGACTGCCGGTACTCGGAAAGGAAGAAGACCAATGAACATCGAGAAACGCACAATCGCATGGAAGGGTCTGACGCTCCGCTCCGTCGACGACGAGGGCACAACCTCCGTCGAGGGCGTGGCCGTGCCGTTCGGCGACATCATCGACACATGGGACGGAGCCGAGACCTTCGACCGGGAATGCGAGTTCGAGGGACTTGACGAGGCGAAACTGTGCTTCGAGCACGGCGAGACCATCGGCCGCATCACCAAAGCGGAAAGCACGGACGACGGCCTGCACATCACCGCGCGGATCAGCGACACGGCACGCGGCCGCGACGCCATGACTCTGATCCGTGACGGCGTGCTCGACAGCTTCTCGGTCGGATTCATCCCGATCGCCTCGCAGAAGGACCGCGACGGCATCACCCACCGCCGCAAGGTCCGCCTGCTTGAGACCAGCATCGTGAGCTGGCCAGCCTACCAGAACGCGAAAATGACCAAATCAGCGGCACCAGCCGTCGAACACAGGAAGGAAACCATGGAGAACATCAACGAACTGATGGACCTGGTCAAGTCCATGCAGGAGGAACAGCGCGGCATCAAGGCCGAGATCAGCAAGATGGGCGCGAAACCGGCACCGGCTGCCATCGGCGCGGCGTACCGGAGCCACGGAGAATACATGCAGGCCCTCGCGCGAGGCGACGAACAGGCCATGACCGTGATGAAGGAATGCCGTGACCTGATCTCGACCAAGGACACCGGCAACACCGCCACCTGGATCGCCGATGACCTCAAACTGATCGAGGAACGCCGCAAGGTCTCCCAGCTCCTGACACATGACACGCTCCCGGCGACCGGCATGAGCATGGAATACCATGTCGTGACCTCCGACAACAGCGCCGTCAACAAGCAGGCCGAGGAAGGCGCTGATCTTTCCTTCGGAAAAATCAGCTTCGGCACCAAGACCGCCAGCATCGACACCTACGGCGGCTACACCACCCTATCCCGCCAGACCATCGAACGCAGCACCACGCCGATGCTCAACACCGCGCTAACCGCATTGCAGAACGCCTACGCGAAGGCCACCGAGAAGGCAGTGCGCGACCATTTGTATGCGGAGATCAAGGCACAGCGCGACGCGTCCAAGGACGCCAACAAGATCGACGCGCCGCAGCTCGCCAACATGACCATCGACGACTGGGTATCACTCATCATCGACGCGTCCGAACTGGCCGACGCCCGCAACGTGTCGCTGACACGCCTCGCGGTCTCCAAGGACGTGCTCAAGGCACTGGTGAAACTCAAGGACACCGGTGACCGGTTCTTCAACCTCAGCGGCGACGGATCGGACACCATCGGCAGCTTCGACCTGACCGGCGTGGCCGGCACGTTCATGCGCGTCCCTGTCGTGCTGCTGCCGAACGCCGATGCCGGACTGGCCAGCTTCATCGACCCCGCCGCAGTGACCGTGTGGGAGTCCGGCGGCCCTGCGCAGCTGACCGACGGGAACGTGACCGGCCTGACCAACAGCTACAGCGTCTACGGATACATGGCCGTGGCCACGACCCATGCAGACGGCCTGATTCCGGTGAAGTTCGCCACGGCATGATGATCGAGGACAACACCCTGCTGCAACGCCTCCGCGACGAGGTGGGCGTCCCGGCCGGAGAGGAAGACCGGCTCACGGTCAAACTATCGGCGGCGCGCCGATACGTCGCGCACGCGGTCGGCACCGCCACCGTGGACGACGATCTGCTGGCCGATTGCATCGTCTCCTGCGCTGCCGACCTGTTCAACATGCGCGACGCCCGGCTCGGCGTGATGGACGTGGGCGACTCGACCGTGGAACCGTTCAGGATCTCCACCGACCCGCTCCGTTCCGTCTGGCCGAAACTCCGCGCCGCCGGCGTCCTGACCGGTGGAATGGTGATCGCATGAACATCCAGGAACAACGCGCCGCCCTCATGGCCACGCTCGCCGACATGCTCGACGGGCTCGTGAGCAGTATCAGCATCGACGCCCAACTGGTACGCCCCGCCGCCGGCAAGGTGGCCGTGTTCATAGAACCTCCGACCGTGGAATGGCCGTCATGGGGCGCGCCGGAACCGGTCTGGACGTTGGATGTCATCGCCGGCACGCCGGCCACGCAGCCATCCGCAGTCGATGACATCCTCACAGCGCTCGACAGACTCGCCGAACGTGGCCTGAACATCCAGAAGGCCACGCCCGCAACATGGAACCTCGCAGGAGCCGGCACGCTAGCGGCCTACCAGGTCACGTTGAACGCTCTGGAAACCGAATAAGACAAGGAAAGGAAAACAATCATGACTGAAAAGATCCGCACGCTCGGACCAGGCATCTTCAAAATCACCGACACCGCAAACGGCAGGGACTTCAGCGCCGACCTGACCAAGGCGCAGCTGAACCCGTCGAACAGCAGCGACGACCCGACCACCTTCTTGGATGGGTCAGAGGAGACGAACACCACGACCACGTGGACGTTCGAGGGCACCGTGGGCGACGACTTCAGCGAGGACGGTCTGGCCGTCTGGCTCTTCGACCACAAGGGCGAGACGCTGCCGGCCCAGTTCGTACCGAACAAGACCGGCAAGATCCAATGGACCTTCAACGTCACCATCGCGCCAATCGCCATCGGCGGCGACGTCAAATCGAAGAACACGAACGATCTGAGCTTCGCCGTCACGAACGTCGCCCACACGGCCTACCCGGGTTGATTAGTGATGGCTGACAAGGCATTGATGGTCGTCGGCCAGAAACGCTTCATTCAGACGATGCGCAAGGCCGGCGCGGACATGGACGACCTGAAGGAAGTGAACCGCGAGGCAGCGCAGATCGCACTGCCCGCCGTCCGCAACCTCGCCCCACGAGGCAAAACCGGCCGGCTGGCCGGCAGCCTGCGTGTCGGAGCGACGAAACGCGCCGGCGTCATCCGCGCCGGCCGCAAGGCCGTGCCCTACGCCGGCCCCATCAACTACGGCTGGCCCGCCCGCCACATAAAACCACGTCTCTTCGTCAACACCGGCGTCGCCTCAACCGAGAGCCAATGGCAAAAGGTCTACAAGGACTTCATCGACAAGACATTGAAACAAGTGAAAGGAAAATGACATGACAACCACGAGAATCACCTACACGGACGGCACCAGCGAGACCGTGCCGATCACAATGCGAGCGACCTGCAAGGCCGAGGCGCACGCCATCGACGAGGGCTGGGGAACCATCAACCAGTCCCCCGTCCGTTCCGGAGCCTACGCGGCCTACGCGGCCCTGCGCATGACCGGCCGCAGCATGCCTGATTTCGAGCATTGGCTGGACACCGTGGCTTCCTTCGACCTTGCGGCACCGAAGGAGGAGCCGGAAGAGGGAAACCCTACGGACTAGCCGCGTGGCCCCAAGACTCGCTCGGCCGTCTCTCGTTCCTCCTGGCAAGCCGTTTCGGCGGCACGCCATGGCAGTGGAGGAACGAGGCCGACGAATTGGATTGGGGCACCGGACTGGCCGAACTGCTCAAGGAAGCCGAATCACGGGAGGAGTGAACCATGGCGCACAGCGCGATCATGAGCGTGCGCATCACCGGCAACGCCGATGATGCCGTCAAGGCGTTCGAGAAGACCACCACGAAGGCGGCCGCTTTCGGCAGCGCCATCGGCGGATTGGCCGTCAAGGGCGTGACCGCGCTGTGGGACACGGTGAAGGGCTTCGCCAGCGACGTGGTGAACATGTCGGACAGCACCGACAAGTTCATGAACACCATGAGCTTCGCCGGCATCGACACCAAAGCCGTGCAGGCAGCCACGAAGGAAACCCGCAAATACGCCGACGCCACCGTGTACGGCCTCGATGACATCCAGAACACCACCGCGCAGCTGGCCGCAAACGGCATCGGCAACTACATGGAACTGACCGAGGCGGCCGGCAACCTCAACGCCGTGGCCGGCGGCAACGCCGACAGTTTCAAAAGCGTCGCGATGATGCTCACACAGACCGCCGGCGCGGGAAAACTCACCACCGAGAACTGGAACCAGCTTGCCGACGCCATCCCTGGCGCGTCCGGCAAACTCCAGGAGGCGCTGCTGAAGAACGGCGCGTACACGGGCAACTTCCGCGACGCCATGGCCAAGGGCGAGATCACCGCAGACGAGTTCAACAAGGCGCTCATGGACCTCGGCATGACCGACGTGGCGAAACAGGCCGCGACATCGACCAGCACCATCGAGGGAGCCATGGGAAACCTCGAAGCAGCCGTCACCGGCGGCCTGACCGACGCGTTCAACCTGTTCAAACCGGCCGTCACCGGCGGCATCAACGCGGCCGCCGACGCCGTGACCAGCCTGGCCACCAACGGCGTGCAGGGATTGCAGACGTTCTTCGGCCAGGTCAAGGACACCGGAGCGTTCACCGCATTGCAGACGGCCGCGCAGTCGGTCGGCGGCGGCCTGCAATCATTGTGGACCGGCATTATGGCGGTCGTGAACGCGATGACCGGAGGGCAGCCGGCGGGAACCGCGTTCGGCAACGTGCTCAACACCGTCGCCACGGCCGCGCAGACGGTCGGCGGCTGGCTGAAGACCGCCGGCGACTGGATCAGTCAGAATCTGGATCTTGTGACACCGCTCGTCGCCGCGATCGGCGGGGCCGTCGCAGTCGTCACCGCCGTGACCACGGCCATGCAGCTGGCCGCGGCCGCACAGGCGCTGCTCAACGCGGTCATGGCCGCGAACCCGATCATGCTGGTCATCACGCTCATCGCCGCGCTCGTGGCCGGACTCACCTACTTCTTCGCCTGCACCAACACCGGCAAGGCCGTGTGGTCGAGCTTCACGGGTTTCCTGTCCGGCTGCGTGCAGGGCATCATCGGCTTCTTCTCCGGTCTCGGCTCCACCATCGCCGGCATCTTCAACTCGGCCGCGAACGGTGCCAGGAACGCGTGGAACGGCGTGGTCAACTGGTTCCGTGGACTGCCGGGCTCCATAGCCGGGTTCTTCTCCAACGCCGGCAGCATCCTGACCAACGCGGGAAAGAGCATCATCGACGGTTTCCTGAACGGCCTTAAGAGCGCTTGGGACAAAGTGACCGGCTGGATCGGCGGCATCGGCGACTGGATCAAGGCCCACAAGGGCCCGATCAGCTACGACCGGCGGCTGCTGGTGCCGGCCGGCAATGCCATCATGACGGGCTTCGCGCAGGGGTTGCAATCCGGCTTCGACTCGACCGTGAGCGGCACGATAGGCACCGTCAACCGGCGTCTGGCGTCAACCAGCCTCGCCATCGGCATGGCCGGCGTCTCCGGCTCCACCGTCGTCAACAAGTACGAGATAACCGTCTCCGGCATCGTCACCGACCCGGACGCGACCGCCAAGCAGATCATCAGGCTCATAGAGCGTAGGGAAAAGAGCAGACGATGAGGAAACCACACATCTACCTCGACTGGGACGGCAACGAATTCGGCCCGAAGGAAATCACCACCAACCAACAAGCGAACCAGCTGGACGCCCTCATGGCGATCAACGGTTTCCGTATCGAATGGGGCGGATCAGAACCACTCGAAGCGCCGGAACCCGACGTTATGAAACTCGAAATACTCGACCGGCACGGCTGGTATCTGAAGGACATCACGAGACTTGCCGGCACCATCGTGACCGTAACGCTCGGCGGCGAGCCGACATGGGGCGACCTTTCCCGCGTCGGAAAGACATGGGGCACCATGCCGGGCACATGGGGCGATTTCGGCGAATGGGTGCTGGACGGCAAAAAAGACTACGATTACAGCAGCCCCGTGCTGTTCAAAGGCCGCATGAACGCGGGCGGCACCGTCACGCGCACCGAAAACGGTTGGGTGATCGGCGCGACCGTCACGAGCGACATGGTCAACCTCAAACGCGCCCGCCTCGGCAACAACCGGACGACCGGCGACGGATACAACTGGGGCATGAACTCGCTCTCACGCACCAACGCCATAACGGACTACCTCGCCAATTCGGCCGCCATGCCCATATTCCAGGCATACACGAAAAACTACCTGCTCGCCAACGGCGCGGACTACCACCAGCACGTCAAACTCGGCTCATACCCATCAATGGCCACGCTGCTGGCAAAAAGCTACACGCTGATGAAGGACGGGACGCTGCTCCGATTCACGAACCGCATACGCAACTCATACTCAAACGGCAATGAGCTTATCCCGGTTCGATTGAACGCCACCGCGACCCTGACCGCCACGGGCTTCACCGTGGCAGACCCCTACTGCGGCTACCCGCTGCTCGACGCCGAAGACTACCAGGCGTTGACCGTCACCGGCCGCGAGATCGTATCAGACCAGACCGCCGACATCCCGGAACCATTCGACCGGTACACCATCACCGGCGCGATCCTCGACAAGCACGAATTGAACGACGACGGAATCTATGAACCGGAATACGTGCAATCGGAACGCACTATAACCGCGGGCGACCTCTTGCCAGCCACCCTCGTGGCCGGCGAGAAAAGCGAAACCATAGAAACCGACTTCATCTTCGCACTCTCCAAGGAAACCGCCGAAACCTTCGGATACCTGAAAGTGTTCGACCCGGAACCCACACGAAGAAAACTCAACCAAAGCACCGTCGAACAATGCCGAAGGCTCATGCCGGACGGCATCATCTTCGACACACGCCACATGAGCCATTCCAGCCACTCGCCGCTTTTTGACACATGGGCCAAACCCATCCGCATCCACAACACCATTTACTCCGCCCTGACCGACGACACCGGCATAAACCCCGTCGAGGGGTGCTGGTGGATGATCGGCGGCACACTCGCGTACAAGGTCGCCGACGGCCGCGGAATCTGGACGCAGACACCAAACCTCATACCGATCACCACAAAGGAGCAGCAATGAAAAAGACGCAACCCTGGGGCATCACCTACCCGGACTCAGGCGACAGCATCAACCAAGCGCCCGCGCAGATGCAGTCCATGGCCGAAAGCATCGACACGGCCGTGGGGAAAATCGCCAACAAGCCGCCGATCACCTACGCCGTGGCCAAACAACTCGACCCCAACCAACAGCCCACGGCGGCCTACACCGCCTCCGAAACGTTCAACGGGCCGAGAACCCTGAATCTCGGAATCCCCCGCGCCCCGCGAATCAAGGGCGTCACCAGCGAACAGCTCGACCCGGCACAGTCCCCTACCGCCGCAACCGGCACCGACGAACACGGCGATTACAGCCTTCGTCTGGGCCTTCCCCGTCAACGCCGCCTCACTCTCGGCGAGATCACCAGCGTGGACAGCACCCGACCGGCGACGGGCAGCCTCACTACCGACGCACACGGCGACCAGACACTGAACCTCACACTGCCGCGCGGCCGCGACGGCGCGCCCGCCACATTCGCCACCGGGCAGGGCATCAAGGGCACCGGGGCCGCCGACAACCCTCTAACCCTCTCACCGTTCCCCCTGACCAGAATCACCATCACGCACGGCAAAACCGGAACCCTCGCCAACCAGCAAAGCATCTACCTCGGCTCAGCCGAAATCAAAGCAAGCCAGATCGTCGCGCGAATCAGTTTCGACTACGGGCTTACCTACAGCGCCGACGAATTCATGTTCACGACCCAAACAGTCGACAATACCCTCTATTTGTGGCTGACCTCCACCAGGACCGTTTCAATGCCGATAGACCTCACCTATCTGTCACCCGTGACCATAACCCTCATCGACCTGCTGGCAGTGCAGGAACAATAGAAAGGAAAACCAAATGGACAAAACACAGGCAATCGCAATGATCGTCACCCTCACACTCATCGTGGGCGACTACATCACAGGCGTGGCCAAAGCCATCGCCGCGCACGACATCAACAGCGAGAAAATGAGAACCGGCCTATGGCACAAAGCCACCTACATCTTCGCGGTAAGCCTCGGCGTCCTGATCGACTTCGCGCAACAGCACATCGATCTCGGCTTCAGCGTGCCCATCGCCACCGCCGCGTGCATCTGGATATCCCTCACCGAAATAACCAGCATCCTCGAAAACCTCGTGGAAATCAACCCCGAACTGGCCGACAGCCCTGTACTAGACCTTTTCCACACCAACAAAACCAACCCCAACAAGTAAAGGAACCTACCATGTCCTTCGAGTACATCACCAAATACAACAGCCCCAACTACACGCCAGGCCGCCCATACGGCATCGCTTGCATCGTCATCCACTGGTGGGACGACCCCGCCAAGCATCCCACCTTCAACGGTGTTATCTCCACTCTGTGCAGTAAGTCACGCGGCGCATCCGCGAACTATGTCGCCGAAGCCGGCCGCGTCGCCTGCATCGTAGACCCCGACAACCGCAGCTGGGCCACCGGCGACGGAGTGGGCTGCAACAGCATGGGCAACGATAAGGGCATCAGCATCGAATGCAACCCCCGCCAGTCAGACGGCGACTACCAGACCATCGGCGAACTCATCCGCAACATCCGCAAGACCTACGGCGACCTACCGTTGAAACGCCACCGCGACCTCTCCCCAAGGCCAACGTCATGCCCCGGCACCTACGACCTTGACAGGCTCGACCGCATCGCACGCCATGGCGCGGCGTCGAACACGCCCACGCCAAGCCAGCCGTCAACGGCCGGCGTGGACCTCAACGCCCTCGCCGACGCCGTGATTCGCGGCGAGTACGGCGTCGGCGCGGAACGCCGCGCGAAACTAGGAGCGAACTACGACAAGGTGCAGCAGATCGTAAACCAGCGACTAGGAGCCAAACCCGCCGCATCCAACGGCGTGGACCTCAACGCCCTCGCCGACGCCGTGATTCGCGGCGAGTACGGCGTCGGCGCGGAACGCCGTGCGAAACTAGGAGCGAACTACGACAAGGTGCAGCAGATCGTAAACCAGCGACTAGGCTAACCGGCCAACACCACCGCGTCAAGCCCGGCGCGCAACCGCGCGTCGGGCATCGCCACGTACACCTGCGTGGTCTCCACGCTCGCATGGCCGAGCAGCTTGGAGACCAATAGCAGATCGTGCGTGGCCTGCCACGTCACCGTCGCATAACGGTGCCGCAAACTATGGGCCGTCCACCCATCGCCCAGCAAACGCGATAGGCGGTCACCTACATAGCTTTCCTCGACGTGGCCCCCGAAACGTCCGGGAAACGTGTAGCCGTCATGTGCGGCAATCTCATCGGCCAGATCATCGGGCAAGGGCACTATGCGCTGTTTGTCACCCTTGCCGTTGACCACCAAGCTGTGGCCAACCAGATCGTCCATCACGTCGTCGCTGGACACGCGCCCTATCTCACCACGGCGTAAGCCGCACTCGGCACCGAGCCGCAACATAAGCCGCTCCTCGGGTGTGGCATGCGCCAACGCGGCCAGAATCACTTTGTCCGGGCAAGGACGCGGGTGGGGGCGCGGACGCTTGACCTTCGGCAAACCGTCGCTTGGATTATCCGCGCGCCGTCCCGTCTGTTGCAACCAGCCGAAAAAGCTGGACAAAGTGTTGCGGTAAGCCTTGCGCGTCTCCGGTTTCCATTCCTGTGCGGCGAACCAAGCGGTGATTCGTTCGCAGGTCACGTCATAGGGGCCGGCATCTAGGCAACAGGCCGCATATGCCATCTTTCGTCGTCGGGTCAAAAGCGTCTGCTCGCTTCGACCGCCCGCCTTCAGCGCAGCCAGCCAACCATCAATATCCTCACGCCATAACGGGGGCGCTACCCTGTTTTTCGTCATGGCACACCATCTTGACCACCTACGCGGCTAAAGTGAAGCCAAAATCAGCCGGAAGGCGCTCCGGGGCATGGATTTGAACCTTGGGACCTCTGGGATACCCAGAGGTCCCAAGGTTCAAATCCATGCCCCGCTACCAATGCCTCCGGTTTCACATCAAGGAAATCGGAGGCTTTTTCTATATCATCCATGTTCCATCGGGTGCGCCCACTGAACTTCTGGGATAGAGTCGGTGCGGCAATTCCCATAGCCTGCGCCAGATCCTTCTGAGAGGTCTGTCGAATAGCGATAAGAACCTTCATGTTGTATGTAACGCGATCCTGAAGGCTCAGCTCTTGCTTCTGCGCCTTTAACGCCGGCGAGACCATCACTGCAGTCATGTGAACTAGATTAGCAATGCATAGACTTACTTTCAAGTCTTGGATTAGGAATTCACAAACCATGATATTGTTACACATATTTTTTATCCATACATAAAAGATGATTTGTATATAACTAATACGGAGTCGAGAATCAAAACCCTGATCGTAGTACGCGGAAGGCTGCGATCTTGTCGACCGGCTCGACGCCTCCAGTGACGCTGACCGCCCCGAATCCCGGAAACGACGATGTGCGCCACATCGTGCTCGGGATGATCGACGGCAGGCATTGGACGGCGATTACAACCAAACGCGGCAAGCGCATCCGCATCATATCCGTGCGCCGATCGCGCAAGAACGAGGAGGCATACCATGAAAGCCAAAAAAAGATGCCAAGGCGATCACCAGCGACCAGTTTGAGGAGATGTTCGACAACGGCGAGGACATCCTCAGCTATGTCGATCTCGGCAATCCCGTAGTCGAACATCATCCCCCGCTGGAGAAGCGAATCACGCTGACGATGCCCGCATGGATGGTCAGTGAACTGGACGAGGAAGCCGCCGAGCTGGCAATCAGCCGCAACGCCGTCGTCAATACATGGATCGCCGACCGGTTGCGCACCATGCGACGTCGCGAAAACGCCCACGCCTGACCCATATACCATTAAGGCCCATGGTTCAAATCCATGCCAAATAGAAGGCTAGGAATTACAAGATTCCTAGCCTTCCTGTTCTATTGCGCCTTTCTCAAGTGCCTCAAACCATCCCCCGGTCTCGCTAGACAACCTTCGCCAGCGGCAGCGTCAGCGACGGGATCGGCGGCGGAAGGCCAGGGCACCGATGGCGGCCGCGGCGGCTCCGGATCCGACGACGATGATGGCGACGACCCCCGCACCGGTATGAGACAGCACCGGCTTCTCGGGCTCTGGATCCGCCTTCGGCTCAGCGGGTGGATCATCAGGCGCTTCGACGGTTACGGTCTCCCCTTCGACGCCGAGCTCATGCGAAACCAGCACATCACCGTCACGCGAGCGAAGCGACGCCCTCCAATACACCAGTCCCGCCTTCGGCGAGCGCACCTGCGGACTGGCGATCGTCTGCTCGAACAGCGTATGGTCCACTTCGGCGCGGGCCTCGTCAAGCAGCACGCCGTTCATGCCGGGCACCGCCCCTTCCTCCACCGCCTCGTACGCCGTGAACGTCACATAGGCCCCTTCGGGCACATCGCCCACAATCCGCGCCGTATCGCGGAACGGCTCATCGACCCGCACAATGTCCGGCTCCACCTGCGTGGTCAGCGCCGGCTTGCGTGGCCGTGCCACATCCCATATGCGCACGCGCTCCCACGCGTCATCGTATGCGCTGGACGCCGGCATCACCCGGTCATCGCCGTCGAAGCTCCAAACGAACACGTACCATCCGTGCGATTCGGCCACGATGTGCACCGGATCGCCATGAGCGTCCGGTGCCCCGGCGCCCACTCGGATACGCCCGTTGACCGCCGGATAATCCCACACGCCAATCAACCGGTGATTGCTGTCCTCGGCCGGCGGCGTCTCCCCCTGAGGCCGGTACGCCTCGTCGCCGGCGGAATCATTCGGATCGCCCGCCCACCACACGCTCACCTGCGCCATCGCCCGGTCAGCGCCGATGCCAAGCTTGACATTGCCGTCAAAGGATCCGTGATCATCGGGGAATCCGTCGACCGTAATGGTGTCGCTCAGTTCGGAACCAACCACGCCGGTATGCTCCGTGACCGTGGATTCCACACTCACCCGAGCACGGTTCGAATTCGTCTCCGTGTATTCCAGGAACCCGCTGACCACATCCTTACCTATATATTGTCGCGCAGTATCGCTCAACTTCTCGACTTCGAACGCCCACACCCATGTGCCGAATCCTCCACCTCGCGGCGCCTCATACGCCGCGTCGCCGCCCGGCTCGGCCGTTGCTCTCACATCCACGCGCTGCCCGGGAGCAGTGAACGACGCCTCGCCATAAGCGGACGGCCGGAATCCCATTGTGCCCAGCCTTGCGATGAACTCCTTCGCCGTCTCGTCGGCACCAGGCATGACCGGCTCGGACAGATCGCCCACGCCGAGCCCGTCGAAATACCATCCGGACGCCCGCAACTCCAATCCGGACGCCCAGGAATCGCCGTCATCCACCCCGGATGTGACGGTATCCACGACCGGCTGCCCGGCGTCGACCACCTTGGCCGCGACGGCGGTGCCCAGTGTGGGCACGAACTCCTTGCGGACCGAGAAATTCACCGCCTTGCCGCTCACCTGCGAAGAGCCGCCGTAACGCACCAGATCCTGGCCTCCCGCGACTGCGAACACGTCCACCTGCTTGCGGTCATATGCCACACTCGCCTTCACTTCACCCTCGCCGGTCGCCTTCCACGAGTACACGATCGGCTCCGCCCCGGATATCCCGGTCACCGTCGCGCTCCCGTTCGCGAACACCGCCGGACCGTTCAGCGTCGCGGCGTATCTGATCCCGGCGATCGTCTTCCCCTGCGCATTGGTCACCGACACCGTGACGCGCCCGGTCCGCGTGCCTTCGGCGTATGTACGCGTCACCGTCGCATTCGCCGGGGCGTTGGATCCCGCCTCCTCCCACATCTGCTCTACCTTGCGCCGCAGCGTCGGATTGTCGCGCATGACGGACACGCGCCGGGATTTCCACGTGTCCGGCTTCAGGTCCAGCAGATCATGGGCCAGCACCGCGATCGCCGCATGCTCCGCGGCCGTCCCGTCGCGATAATGGTCCATCAGCCAGCCGAGCCGGCGCGCGGTGTCGTCGTCGCGCAGCTTGACGCTCTCCCCCAGCTGGTATTCGACGCGTTCGTCAGCCTCGATGCAGTAATAGTTGTTCGTCGAATCCTTCGCCATGACGCCGATGACCTGCTCGCCGCCATGCTCATAGCGCAGAAACGTGCCGGCATCCGCCCTGCTCAACGTCACCGCCGCGGCCGGCATGGCGGCAAACACCAGCGAGGCCACCAATGCGAGAGCCATGACGGCCGCGACCCCCAGCGCGGCCTGACATCGCCTGAATACAACCATGTTCATGATATTCCCTTCCTGAAATCCCGCCGCGTCCACAATGGGCGGTTGATGACACCATGCCATGCCGGACGCCGTCGGCCACCGGATTTCAGGCAATGTGGTCGAAGGCTATCCCCCTTCGGCGTGTTGTGGATAACTCCCCACGGCAGTTATCCACATTTGGCGGTTCTCGGCATATAAGACAGAGGGTTATCCACAATCGCCCATTGGCCATCAGCCGTATACAATGGGCGGTATGGCAGAAGAAAAGAAAGGCGCGTCAGCGCTTAGCAGTAGTTCATCTCGATCAGCCACATCGCATTCGGACGACAAGACCGAAGCGAAATCCGCAACCCGTCGCACTTCGTCGGGCAAGCAGTCCACATCACGTACCACCTCGCCGCGCAAGCGCACGACGGCCAAGACGCCTCGCGCCTCCAGAACGACAAAAGCCGCCACTGCGGCCGCCGTCGCCAACGGTGAGGTCCCCGCACAGTCCATTCCCGTCGTAGACCCGTCGCAGTTCGGACGCATCGCCGTCATGGACGTGACGCCGAACGAGGAATCCGGCCGTTTCCCCGCCCGTGTCGAGCTGGGCGAACCGTTCAAGGTCACCGCGCAGGTCTTCATCGAAGGCCGCACCAAAGTCGGTGCCACCGCCATCGTGCGCAACCACCGCGGCAAGGAGATGCAGCGTCTGCCGATGACCTGCCCCAACCCCGGCCTCGACCGCTGGGAGGTCATGCTCACCTGCGGCGAGCACAGCGACGTCAAGCCGTGGCAGCCCGAATTCGCCGCCATCAAGCGCCAGCTGGGCGAATGGAGCGTCACCATCGAAGGATGGGAGGACACCTACAAGTCCTGGCTGCATGACGCGGCCATCAAAGTCAAGGTCAACGACGACGTCGAGAACGCCCTTGAATCCGGCGCGCAATTGCTGGAACGCTGGGCGAAGACCGCCGACGCCAAGCTGAGCGCAGCGCAGCGCAAGACGCTCGTCGCCGCTGCCGCCACCATGAAGGACACATCGCTTACGCCCGAGGACCGTCTCGCCGCGGCGACCAGCGAACCGGTCGCCCAGCTGCATCTGACCAACCCGCTGCGCGACGGCGTCTCGCCCAGCCAGCCCCAGCGTTTCCTCGTGCAGCGTCCGGAATCCAGCTTCGCCGCATGGTACCAGTTCTTCCCGCGTTCCGAGGGCGCCTACGTCGACCCGGAGACCGGCAAGATCGTCCAGGGCACGCTCAAGACGTCGGTGTCCGGCCTGGAACGCGCCAAGGCCGAAGGCTTCGACATCGTGTACCTGCCGCCGATCTTCCCGATCGGCAAGACGAACCGCAAGGGACGCAACAACGCGCTGGAGGCCGGTCCCGACGATCCGGGCTCGCCGTTCGGCATCGGTTCCGAGCTGGGTGGGCATGACACCGTCGACCCGCTGCTCGGCAACATGGACGATTTCAAGGCGCTCGTCGCCAAGGCCCACGAGCTGGGTCTGGAAATCGCGCTCGACTTCGCGCTGCAGTGCTCGCCCGACCACCCGTGGGTCAAGCAGCACCCGGATTGGTTCCGCCACAAGCCGGACGGCTCCATCGCCTTCGCGGAGAACCCGCCGAAGAAGTATCAGGACATCTATCCGATCGACTTCAACGCCGACATGCCCGGCATCGAGAAGGAAGTCGAACGTGTTCTCGAACTGTGGATCAACGCCGGCGTGACGATCTTCCGCATCGACAACCCCCACACCAAGCCGGTGCGCTTCTGGCAGGACGTCATCGCGGCGGTCACCAAGAAGCACCCGGAGATCCTGTTCCTGGCCGAGGCGTTCACCCGCCCGGGCATGATGCGCGCGCTGAGCTACGTTGGATTCACGCAGTCGCACTGCTACTTCCCGTGGCGCAACACCAAGGAGGAGCTGGGCAAGTACCTGGAGACCACGAACGGCGACGACGGCTACTACCAGCACAACACGTTCTGGCCCACCACGCCGGACATCCTCACCGCCTACGTGCGCGACAACGGCATCGCCGGCCACGCTGTGCGCGCGGTGCTCGCCGCGATGGGCAGCCCGAGCTGGGGCATCTACAACGGCTTCGAGCTGATCGAGAACAAGCAGCGCCCCGGTTTCGAGGAGCAGATCGACAACGAGAAGTACGAGGTCAAGGTGCGCGACTGGTCGGCCGCCGACAAGTACGGCATCGCCGAGCTGCTGACCAACCTGAACCGCGTCCGCCGCGAGCATCCGAAGGCGTTCAGCTACCACAACCTGACGGTGCTGGAATCCTCCGACCCGAACATCCTCGCATTCGCCCGCCACACACCGGCCGAGCTGACCGGCACCGACAAGCCGGAGACGCTGATCGTGGTGGTGAACCTGGACGGTCACGAGGCGCATCAGGCCATGGTGCATCTGGAGCTGCCCGACTACGGCATCGATCCGAAGTGGGGTGCGCACATACACGACGAGCTGACCGGCCGCGACTTCGCGTGGAGCTGGGACAACTTCGTCTCGTTGGCACCGTGGGCCGATGTGGCGCACATCTTCACCGTGGTGCATGAGGACTGAGAACGCATGAGGGACGCGCGGCCGGCAGGCTGACCGTTTCGGTGATGGGGCCCGTCGTTTCGATGACGGGCCCCATCTGCGTTTTTGGGCGAAATCGTGGCGCTTCCGGCGTACGACGGGGTATTGTGGAGTGTGATTATGTCAATCGACTCTAAGGAGCAATATCATGGCAGAAACGTTCAACGTTCTCGTTGAAATCCCGCGTGGTTCCAAGAACAAGTACGAAGTCGACCAGGAGACCGGCCGCATCACCCTGGACCGTGAGCTGTTCACCGCCATGGGCTACCCGGACGACTACGGCTACATCGAAGGCACGCTCGGCGAGGACGGCGATCCGCTGGACGCGCTGGTGATGGTCAAGAACTCCGTGTTCCCGGGCTGCGTCATCGAGTGCCGCGCCGTCGGCCTGTACCACATGGAAGACGAAGAGGGCGGCGACGACAAGGTGCTGTGCGTGCCCGCCGACGTGCGCTACGACGACATCAAGGACGTCAACGACGTCAACGAGTACCACCTCAAGGAGATCAAGCACTTCTTCGAGCAGTACAAGGCCCTGGAACCCAACAAGGAAGTCCTCCCCGGCGACTACTGGACCGGCGCGGACGTTGCCGAGAAGGAAATCAAGGAGGCGCGCGAGCGTCTCGCGAACGCGTCGAAGTGATTTGCTTCAGGACAGCCCGGTGGGCTGTCCGGCGGCAACGTGCGAGGACGCGACAGCGACCGAGCCAACCATGAGCCGGCCGAAGGCCGTCCTCAATTGCAGGACCGTTGCCGAGAAGGAAATCAAGGAGGCGCGTGAGCGTCTCGCGAACGCGTCGAAGTGATTTGCTTCGCTTCCGCCTCCGCTGGCGGGGGCTGTCAGCCATCGGCTGACTGGGGGTGGTAACTCTGGCTTAAGTGCCACGACCACCCCCAGTCGCTCCGTGACAGCCCCCGCCAGCGGGGGCATTTATTATCTTATTATCTTATCGACCACAGCTTTCTGGCTCGCCTACAAACATATTCCGCTGTTTGCTTCACGGCTCGTCCCGCCAGCGGGGCGATGTTGTGTTACAGTAGTGCCTTGTAGTTTTCACGACTTGCGAACAGCATTCGCTTGGATTCAAAGCCGGCTTGCTGGCCCGGCAGTTCTCAAAGTCCGTGCCCCCTAGGCGTAGGCGGTTTATCCGTCGAGGCCCATCCCCCGGGGAAGCCGGCGGGATGAACCTTTATGTTCCAGTTATGATTGAGATACTGCTTATTTCCGTATCCGTCGCCATGGACGCTTTCGCCGTCTCGATCGGAAAGGGGTTGACCGTCACGCGCGTGCGGCCGGTCGACGTCATCAAGACCGCATTGTGGTTCGGCGGCTTCCAGGCATTGTTCCCGCTTCTGGGCTTTTTCGCGGCCAACACGTTCAGCAAATACGTCACCGCGGTTGATCATTGGATCATTTTCGCGCTGCTCGCGTTCATCGGCGGCAACATGATCCGCGAGGCGTTCGGCGAGGAAGAGGAGAACAGCCGGGAGACGGCCCAGTTCGACTGGCGCCATATGCTGCCGCTCGCGGTGGCGTGTAGCATCGATGCGTTCGCCGTCGGCGTGAGCTTCGCATTCATGCAGGTCAACATCTGGTTTTCGGTGATCGTCATCGGCGTGGTGACCGGCGCGTTCTCCGCTGCCGGCCTGTATATCGGCCGCGTGTTTGGCGCACGCTGGCAGAAGCCGGCGCAGATCGCCGGCGGTGCCGTGCTCGTGCTCCTCGGTCTTAAGGTGCTGCTTGAGCACCTTGGCTTCATAGCATGGTAACGCAACGAGACTGAAAAATATGCGGCTGTCAGCGTCCGTGTTCGGGACTTTCCGTGTCTGGATATTGCCGGGACGATGAGGCCATCGTCTTGCCGGGGCGGATTTCGTCGTGGTGCCCAAGGGGACATGTCTTCCCCGCGTGTGCGTCATTGCGCGCAGCCGAGGTCCTCGACCCAGGCTCCTCCATGCGAGCCGGTCGCCGGAGGGCGGTCCGTGGCGACCGTCTCGATCAGGCCGCCCATGATGGCGACCCTTCGCCGACGAACTCCACCGCCCGAAAGAAAGAAGCGCGTTGGCTGAATGACGGGTACGGACTCCCCGCATCGCATACTGGCGAAGACCAGTATTCCCTGCCGAAGAAAACCGTCAAATATCAGAAGATCAGCTGCATGACGAATGACGCGGCGAACACGAGCAGACCGCTGAGCATCACCGGCAGCAGCCCGATACCCAACCACGGCGCCGGAGCAGCCGGATCCGGATCCGCCTCGCGGCTCCACGACACCGAGCATACGGCGAACAGCACCGCCACTACCACGAACGCCGCGGCCACGATGATGAATCTCGTCAGCAGCCCGTTATCCGGCGACGCGGAGCCCATGTCGATGAGATCGGGCACAAAACACCATCCCGCGGCGCTGACGGAGACCACGGCCCCCGTCATGCAGTGCGACAGCGCGCGAATCAGGTGGCTGCGCTCCGCGCGCACCATCTGCCGGCCGAACGCGATGATCGTCGCCGCGATCAGCAGTATCGCGAAGCACGCCGCCCAACGCACCAGCTGATACATCACCAGACGTCCATCATCCGCAAGACGCCCGCCCTCGTACGCGGGGTAAAACAGCTGGCTGGCCAACGACGTCCGCGCGCACAGAATCGACAGCACGCCCGCAACCGCGCCGATCAGGCGGTCGGCAATGCCGGCACGGAACGGCCACCCAACCTGGAATAGCACGAGCAGCACCACGGCGAGCGCGATCGCAACCCCTTGCGCCACACCGCCCTGGTTCCCGAACGTGAACTCCAGCACGCCCGTCACGCCGAATAGCACCACGTATGCCACCGCCTGAACCGCAAGTACGCGGCCAATCGAGCTTCCGGTACGTTGTTCGCCGTCGCCCATCGTCATCACACTCCACAAATCGCAATCCGCGGCAGCCTCGCGACCGCCATTCCACTAACTCTAGCCTAGCGTCGGCTGTCCACATTATGCGCCTACAATATGACCACTAACCATATGGGTACTACGGTTATCCATATTCAGGAAAGGGGAAGCGGTTGACTGATTTGACGCTGATGACATTCGCGAACGACCCTGCCACCGTGCTTCCCTCACTTGCACTGCTGTCCCACCGCGTGCGCGTGCTGCCGATGGACGCCGCAAGCCTGGTGAAGATGCCGGAGAACACCGTGCTCTTCCTCGACGCCCGGGATGACCTCGCCACGGCGAAGACACTGTGCCGGCTGATTCACGCTTCCGGCCTGGCCACGCCGATCGTGCTGATCCTCACCGAGGGCGGGTTCACCGTCGTCAACTCGCAGTGGGGCATCGCCGATGTGGTGGTGGCCTCCGCTTCACCCGCCGAGGTGGAGGGGCGCCTGCGACTGGTGTCGGAACGCGGCAATGCGCCGATCACGGGCGCCAGCACCACGGACGATTCGGAGCGCACCGAGGATGGCCAGATCCGTTCCGGCGATCTCGTGGTGGATACCAACGGCTACACGGCATCGCTGCACGGCAGGCCCATCGATCTGGCGTACAAGGAATTCGAACTGCTGAAGTATCTGGTGCAGCATCCCGGCCGTGTGTTCACGCGCGCGCAGCTCCTGCAGGAGGTGTGGGGATACGACTATTACGGCGGCACCCGTACCGTCGACGTGCACATCCGTCGCCTGCGCGCCAAGCTGGGCGGCGAATACGAACATCTGATCGGTACCGTGCGCAACGTCGGCTACCGTTTCGACCCGCCCGAGGGCGAGGGAGACAAGTCACTCGCGGCTCCGGCGGCTTCCGACGACACTGACGCCGACGCCCAGTAAGACCGGCACATCATGCCACGCGAATCCAAACGGGCACGCATCCAGCGGATGCACGAGGAGTACGCATTGCTCGTCGAGGCGTTCCCGCACCCGAAATGCGCCTTGGATTTCACTTCTCCCCTGCAATTGCTGATAGCCACCGTGCTCAGCGCCCAGACGACCGACAAGCGGGTGAACACCGTCACGCCCGAGCTGTTCTCGCGTTTCCCCGATGCCGCATCCCTGGCCGCAGCGAATCCGCAGGACGTCGAAGACATCATCCACCCGCTCGGCTTCTACCGTTCCAAGACCAAGCATCTGCTGGGATTGGCCGTAGTGCTGCGTGACCGTTTCGGTGGCGAGGTCCCCGATACGATGGACTCGCTGGTGACGTTGCCTGGCGTCGGCCGCAAGACGGCCAACGTGGTGCTGGGCAACGCGTTCGGCGTGCCCGGATTCCCCGTCGATACGCATGTGATCCGCGTGACGGGACGGCTGCGCTGGCGCGGCGACTGGAACTCGTCCAGTCCCGATCCGGTGCATATCGAGCGGGAGATCTGCTCGTATTTCGAGCCGTCGCAGTGGACCGACCTGTCGCACCGGCTGATTCTGCATGGACGCGCCACCTGTCACGCGCGCAAACCCGATTGCGAGGTGTGCCCACTTCATGACACCTGCCCGAGCTCACTGATATAGACCAAGCGGACGGACCCGGCCGGTATCCCACGCATCAGGGATCCCCCGTCGACCCGTTTACCCCGGGCATTACACTCGGAGCCATGCAGCACAGCGCACGGCATACCTCCATCAGCAGTTCGGCGAAGTCCGCCATCATCTTTGTCATCGTCGCGGGGGTGCTCGGCTGCGCCGTCTGGCTGGGCTGGTCCCTGCTGCACCGCAAATACACGCTGCCCACCTTCAGCGGCCTGCAATCAAGCGTCAAAGTGAGCGTCGGCATCACCGGCGCCCCGGAATCATTGGATATCCGGACAACCGACGACGATTCGCTCGACCGCGTCCTTCTCGGCAACGTCTATGAGACGCTGCTGAAGCGCGATGACAACAACAAGATCCAGCCGTCGCTCGCCTCCTCGTGGAAGGTGTCCGAAGACGGCACCACCTACCGCTTCAACCTGCGCAGCGGCGCGACGTTCGCCGACGGCACCACGATCACCTCGTCCGACGCCGTATGGTCCCTGCAGCAGATCATCACCAAGAAGTATGTCGGCAGCGACGAACTGTCCGCGCTGTCCAACGTGGAGTCGGACGGCAACAGCACGCTGGTGCTGCGTCTTCGCGAACCCGACCCGCGGCTGCTCGCCAAGCTCACCACGCGCATCGGCATCGTCTACAACCAGCGTGAGAACATCGACTACGCAAAGCAGGCCAGCGGATCCGGACCGTTCACCGTCTCCCAATGGCAATCCGGCAAGCAGCTGACGCTGAGCCGCAACGACCACTATTGGGGTAGCAAGTCCAAGGCCAAGACCGTCACCGTCAACTTCGCGGCCGACACCACGGAGCTGGCCAAGGCTCTGAACAACGGCCAGATCGACGCGGCCGTCGCGCTGGATCAGTCCGCCGCCGACGCGGTGAAAGATGATGGCATCGTCAAGAAGCAGGGCGTCAGCAACCGCAAGGTCGTGCTCGCCTTCAGCAACAACACGCAGTCCATCCTTTCCGACAAGCGGTTCCGGCAGGCAGTGCGCTACCTCATCGACAAGAACGCGATGACCGAGGCGCTGGGCGGCGGCACGGTCATGACCGGGCCGCTGTCACCGCTCGACGACGGATATCAGAAGACGGATGAGACGTTCGGCCACGACATCGGCAAGGGCAACGACCTGATCAAATACTTCCGTTTCCGTGTCTCCAGACGACCGCTGACCTTCGTCTATCCGAAGGAATACGGCTCCCAGATCGGCGAACAGGTCAAGCAGACGATGTACGCCGAACCCGCGTATTCGGACGTGTCCGTGTCGATGGTCGACGATGCCACATGGAGCAAGACCGTGACGCAGGACCGCCAATACGACTTCACGATCTACGAGACCGACGGCGAGGACGATCTGGACCTCCTGATGGACAGCAACTCGTACATCGGCTTCGTCAGCACCGACTCGCAGAACGCGTGGAGCAAGGCGCTGAAATCCTTCAGCAGCGACGACTACGCGAAGAACTTCCAGTCGTTCATCGGCACGCTCGACGACGATTCGCCGGTGGACTGGATCTGCACGCGCAAGCCAATCAGCGCGTACCGCAGCAACATCACCGGAGTGCCCGTCAACATGACCTACACGCAGCTGCCGCTCGCCGATATGACCACCACGGACTGATTCGGGGGTCCATGCGCCCGGACCCGCCCGCCGGCGGACGCAGCCGCGCGGCTGTTGTCACGATTGCTTTCTAGACTGTCGCTTATGACCGAAGAGCAGGATAACAGCATCATCAAGGCACACCTCACCCCGTTGCCCGACAAGGTCGGCGTCGACGGGCTCGAAGACAAGTGGCGCGGTGAATGGGACGAGGACGGAGTCTACAAGTTCCAGGGAACCCGCGACCGCAAGGCCGTCTATTCCATCGACACCCCGCCGCCCACCGTATCCGGCCATCTGCATGTCGGCCACGTGTTCAGCTACACGCACACCGACGTGATCGCGCGATTCAAGCGCATGCAAGGCTATGACGTGTTCTACCCGATGGGCTGGGACGACAATGGCCTGCCCACCGAGCGCCGCGTGCAGAACTACTACGGCGTGCGCGTGGACACGTCGCTCAAGTACGATCCTGATTTCAAGCCGCCGTTCGAGGGCACCGACGGCAAGAAGATCGACGCCAAGGATCAGGTGCCGGTCTCGCGCAAGAACTTCATCGAGCTGTGCGAGAAGCTCACCGCCCAGGACGAGAAGCAGTTCGAGGCGCTATGGCGTTCCCTCGGCCTGTCGATCGACTGGTCGCAGACCTACCACACCATCGGCGAGCACCCGCAGCGCGTGGCGCAGAAGGCGTTCCTGCGCAACCTCGCGCGCGGCGAGGCGTATCAGCAGGACGCGCCCGGCCTGTGGGACGTGACGTTCCAGACCGCCGTGGCCCAGGCCGAGCTGGAAAGCCGCGAATACCCCGGCTTCTACCACAAGGTCGCCTTCCGTTTCGAGGACGGCACGCCGATCTACATCGAGACCACCCGTCCCGAGCTGCTCGCGGCCTGCACCTCGCTGATCGCGAACCCGAACGACGAGCGTTACAAGCAGTATTTCGGCCAGTCCGTGTACTCCCCGCTGTTCAAGGTCAAGGTGCCGATTCTCGCGCACCCGGCCGCCGAGATGGACAAGGGCGCCGGCATCGCGATGTGCTGCACCTTCGGTGACGTGACCGATGTCGAGTGGTGGCGCGACCTGAAGCTGCCGACCCGCCCGATCATCCAGCGCAACGGCCGCATCGTCATGGACACCCCGGATTGGATCACCGACCCGGCCGGCCGTGAGATGTTCGCCGCGACCGCCGGCAAGACCACGTTCTCCGCCCGCAAGATCATCGTCGACGCGCTGCGCGAGGCCGGCGACCTGGACGGCGAGCCGACCCCGACCAAGCGTATGACGAACTTCTACGAGAAGGGCGACAAGCCGCTGGAGATCGTCACCTCCCGTCAGTGGTACCTGAAGAACGGCGGCACCGACGCCAAACTGAACGCCGAGCTGATCGAGCGCGGCAAGGAGCTCAACTTCCACCCCGATTTCATGCGCGTGCGCTACGAGAACTGGGTGCATGGCCTCAACGGCGACTGGCTGATCTCCCGCCAGCGCTTCTTCGGCGTGCCGTTCCCGCTGTGGTACCCGGTCAAGGCTTCCGGCGAGCCGGATTACGATCATCCGATCACTCCGAGCGAGGACCGTCTGCCGATCGACCCGACCAATGACGTGCCGGAAGGCTACGACGAGTCCCAGCGCGATGTGCCCGGCGGCTTCACCGCCGAGCCGGACATCATGGACACGTGGGCGACGTCCTCGCTCACCCCGCAGATCGTGACCCGCTGGGAGGAGCCGGACGAGGCTTCCAAGGCGCTGTTCAAGGCCACGTTCCCGATGGATCTGCGTCCGCAGGGTCAGGACATCATCCGCACCTGGCTGTTCTCGACCGTGGACCGCGCCCATCTGGAGAACAAGTGCCTGCCGTGGGCGCACGCCACGCTGTCGGGCTGGATCCTGGACCCTGACCACAAGAAGATGTCGAAGTCCAAGGGCAACGTCGTCGTGCCGAACAAGCCGATCGAGCAGTTCGGCGCCGACGCGGTGCGCTACTGGGCCGCCGCGGCCCGTCTCGGCCTCGACGCCACGTATGACGAAGGCCAGATGAAGATCGGCCGCCGTCTTGCGATCAAGCTGCTCAACGCCTCGAAGTTCGCGCTGGCCATCGGTCGCGAGGACGAGAACCATCATGTGGGCGAGACGGCCGACGCCGTCTGGAACCCGGCCGATGTGACCGAGCCGCTCGACCGCGCCGTGATGGCGAAGCTGGCGCTGGTGATCCGCCAGGCCACCGACGCGCTGAACGCCTACGAGCATTCCAAGGCGCTGGAAGTCATCGAGAGCTTCTTCTGGCAGTTCTGCGACGACTACATCGAACTGGTCAAGAACCGCGCGTACGGCACTGCCGACGCGCACGGCAAGGTGCCGAGCGACGCGGCCGTGAAGTCCGCGCGCACGACGCTGGGCCTAGGCCTGGACGCCTTCGCGCGCCTGCTGGCCCCGTACCTGCCGTTCGCCACCGAAGAGGTGTGGAGCTGGATGCACACCGGCGAGGGGTCCGTGCACCGCGCCGCCTGGCCGAAGGCCGACATCTATGCCGCAGCAGCCACCGGTGCCTCCCCGGAGACGCTGGCTTGGGCCGGCAAGGCCGTCGAGCAGCTGCGCAAGATCAAGTCCGAGGCCAAGGTCTCGATGAAGACCCCGATCCTGTCGGTGACGCTGGCCGCCGTCAAGGACGGCATCGACGCCATCAAGTCCGCTCTGGACGACGTGGCGCAGGCCGGCCGCGTGATCGGCAAGTTCGATCTCGCCGAAAAGCACGCCGAGGAGGCCGCGGCCGAAGGCGAGGGCGACGATACCGTCGTCATCGATGCCAGCGAGCTCGGTGAGCCGCCGGCGAAGAAGGCCAAGAAGTAACCTGCTTCTCACTAACGGAAACGGCCCCCTCGGATCCACGAGGGGGCCGTTTTGCATCCACGGCATCGTGACGGCGGCATGCCGGCCGCGCGCCGTGCGCCGTATGCCGCGCACCCGTCACACGGCTGGCATGATGATCAGCAGACGCAGATCCTCGGTATGCCGGTTCCAGTCGGATAGCACGTCGTAACTGTGCCGCCCGTCGGCGATGCAGTGGTCGGAATATGCGTTGGCGCCGTCGCACGACAACCGTCTCAACGCGGCAGCGAGACGCGCGACCGGTTTGCCGGCGACGGCTGCGCTGCCGCCGCCGCTGCCGCGGCCGGCCAACGATTGCGCGGCCTGAACCAGCATGTCGGAGACGTCACCAATCGCCACTGTCTCGTCGATGAGCTCAGACGACGTGCTCTGCAACGGCGATCTGGGGTTCATGCCGGCGATGCCGTATACCGGCGAGAACTTCGGAACCGACGCCGACTTCGAACCGGATGCCGTGCCCGTCGCCGAAGACGAGCCGCTGCCGCTGGCGTTTCCATCCTTGCCGTCGCCGCTATCCTTGTTGCCGCCCTTGCCGTCGCTCTTGACGGCGCCGCCGAGCATGCCCAGGCCGCTGGCATTGCCCATCACATCGCCGATACTCATGCCTGACTGCGAGTCGTCATCGGTCTTGCCACTGGCCAACGCCTGCGCCTTGCGCTCGGCCTCCTCACGCTCCTGCTTGCTGACGGCGGCCAGCCGCTTGCGCTCGGCCTTCGCCGCCATCGACGTCGTGTCGGAACCGGCCCAGCCGTAACGCACCCGGTCCGCAGCCGCATCGCCGCCTTGCGCATCGCCGGTGGAGGCGGTGCTGGTCAGTGCGCCGGCGAACTGTATGCTGATCTGCTGCAATGCGTTCGCCGCGCCCGTATGTTCGGATGCCGCCGCCAAGGCGTCCATCGCCGACTGCACTTTCTGATTGTCGTCCTGAAGGTCGGCGCTGGTGGAGAACTCCTCGTTGGCGGCGTCAATCGCCTGTTGCTGATACCGCGCGGCTCCCGCCGACGTGCCTCCGGTCAGCTCGCTCAGATGCTTGGTGTACACGTCGGTGTAGGCCATCGAATAGGGGATCATCGCGTTGGACAGCTGGCTCTGCCCGGCCTTGTACGCCGTTGCGCCCTCGGTGGACTCCTGGGCCATGGTCTGGCTGATCTCATCGGCGAGTCCCGACGTGCCGCGCTGACGGATGCGCTGAATCAGGTCGTCTATGGCATGTACTGCGCCGTCGTGCTCATGCGCGGCACTGACCGCGTTGACCGCGTTGGCGAGGTCGGTGACCGCCTGCGCCATCGGGGTGTCGCCGGTCAGTTCGCCGGCTGTGCCGATCAGCGCCTGCATCTGCGTGGATGAGCCGATGCTGCCGGACAGATGGGTCGTGTACGACCCCACGTAATGCGCCATATACGACGAGAACGCAGCCTTGTGCGCTGCGGTTTTCTCCTTGATCGCCTTCTCGCCGAGCTTCTGCTCGCGATCGCGCATGGTGGTCAGCTGTTCGATTAGTTTGTGGTCCGACGCGGAACCGGTGACGACCAGCGTGTTGACCAGTGCGTCAGCACGGTCGGAGACAGCCGTGACCTCGTCGACGAACGACGCCGTGTCATCGGCCTGCACGGTCACGAACGCCAGTTGGCTCATCGAGAAGTTCTTCGCGTTCATATAGCAGTCGAACACCGTGCGTTTGCCGGGCTCCCCGACGCCGCTGACAAGCATGTCGGATCCTTGCGTCGTCAGCGTCATGCCGTCTCCGACGGTGATATCGTCGGAGACGGCAGACGGTACGGTGAACGCCACCACGGGAATGCTGTTCTCCGCGTAGCCGTTGGACACGGCCGCATTGGGCTCCACGGTGATACGGATATCGACCAGTCCGCTGGCACCGGCGATCTGGGACGGCTTCACCTGCGGGCCGTTCAGGCCGTAGGCGATGCTGACCGACCACGGCAACACGCGTTGCCCGGCCTTCACCCGCTCCTGTGTGGTCTTGCCGGTTTCCACAGCCTTGTATTCCGCCGCGAGCATGGAACCGTCACCGCTGTTGCCGGCCACGTAGTCGACGATGTCGCCGCCACGGGAGACCGTGAACTGGTTGGTGACGTACAGGCGTCCCGGAACCCCGTCCGAGTTGGCGAGAGACATGACATTCTGCGTCTTGGAATACCCGGCATCTCCTTCGGCCGGATTGGCACCGGCCGTGACCGGCCCGCCCGCCGAAGGGGCCAGAGTCAGGGCCAGCGTGGCGACAGCCGCCAGGCTTCGCGTCATCACCCCGGTCATATGCGCCATCGTCGCTCCCCCTTTCATTCATCATCACGCGGCCCGCATGCCGAATACAGGCATGCATATGCACGCCACCGACGATGCGGGCAGAGCGGCAAATCTCCGCCGATCAGGCGAACACGTCGAGCACGCCGGGATCCCCTCCCGCGTCGGCGATGCGCTGATGCCGCTTCTTGGCCTCGGCCACCACGAATTCCCGGTACATTTCCGCGATGTCGGGATCGAGTCCGGCGTCGATGGCGATGCGGTGCAGCCGTTCGATCTGGTAGTCCTCGCGCTTGTAATCCGCCGGCGCGAATCCGGCCCGCGCCTTGAGTACGCCCACCTGGGACGTGTACTTGAACCGCTCCGCGAGCAAGGAGACGATGGCCGTGTCCACATTGTCGATGGACTGCCTGAGCGCCTTGATCTTGGCCACGGTGACCGCGGTCTGCGGATCATGCCGTGCGGTGTCAGCGTCGATGACGGTTTCGGATCCGCCGCCTCCCACCTCACGGGATGACGGCTTCGCCCAATCGCTGTTCTCGGGTTCACTCATACTGCCTACCATAGCGCGTGGGCCGAACCCGGGCCGTCGGCTATTCCTCAACGATGGAACGATATGGTCAATGCCGGCCGGGATGTCTAACGCCTACGGCGAATGGCATCCGTCAGAAATACGTCTGCAGGATCACCGTGCTTTCGGTGCTGACCGGCACCGTCCGATGGATGCGGTTCAGCAGCTCTTCCAGTTTGCTGGGTGACGACACGCGAACCACCAGCATGAAGCTGGGCGCGCCGGCTATGGAGTAGCAGGACACCACGCCTTCCAGCTCATGCAGCTTGCCGGGGATATCGGCCTCCTGCGAGTAGTCCAGCGGCGTGACGGACACGAACGCGCTGATCGGCAGACCGCGCAGCTCATAGTCGAGCACCGCGCGATACCCCTTGATGACTCCTCGCTTCTCCAGCTTCTGCACGCGGGACTGCACCGCGGACACCGACAGGCCGGACAGCCGGGACAGCTGAGCCAGCGTGGCCCGCCCGTCCTCCTCCAACGCATCGAGGATGGACTCGTCCGTGGCGTCGAGCATGGCGGAGCCCTCCGGCCTGATCTCCACCTTGCGCGATGCCGCGTCCGGTTCCTCGTCATTGCGCGTATTCGCCTGTGCCATCACGTCCTCCCGGGTCATACGGTTCGCCGCAACCTGCATGTGGAGCGGTTCCGGCGCGAACTTGTCTGATGACAGCTTATCGCGATGTCAATCCAGTATTATTCCATTGATTTCTTACTGTTATTTACGAAATATATAGTAATAATTACTGTTTTTCAATGTACTACTGTATATTTTATATTCTTGTTCATGATTGAAAGGTGACACCATGTCCATGCCCGCACTTTCGCAGCACTCGCTCAGCGTCCCCCGTTCCGGCATCCGGGACGTATTCGACCGGGTCGAGCACGTGCCTGACGCAATCTCGCTGTGCGTGGGCGAACCCAGCGCCACCGCGGCGCCGCATATCGTGGAAGCCGCATGCCGATCGATCCGCGAAGGACACACCACATACACGAACGTGCTCGGCATCGAGCCGTTCCGCGAGGCCGTGGCGGCATACTCCGAAAAGGTGAAGGGGCTGCGCTACGACGTCGACACCGAGATACAGGCGGTCGACGGCGCGACCATCGGCCTGTTCCTGGCGATGAAGGCGCTGCTTGACGCCGGCGACGAAGTGATCCTTCCGTCGCCGTACTTCACCTCGTACGACGCGGAGGCCCTGATGTGCGGCGGAGTGCCGGTGCCCGTCGCGCTCAAACCGGAACACCAGATGCGGCTGAACGCCGACGATATCGAAGCAGCAATCACGCCGCGCACGAAGGCCGTTCTTCTCAACTCCCCCGGCAACCCGTCCGGAGCCGTCACGCCGCTATCCGAGCTGGAGCGCATCGCCGACGTCTGCATCCGGCATGACATCTGGGCGATCTCCGACGAGGTGTATCACCCGTTCGTCTTCGACGGCTCCGCGTCAATCGCGCCCTCCATCGCCGCCGTCGACGGCATGCACGAGCGCACGGTCGTCGTCGAAAGCCTGTCCAAGACCTTCGCCATGACCGGCTGGCGCATCGGCTACCTGCTCGGCCCCGAGCCGCTGATTGAACAGACCAGCAAGCTCGCCGAGCTGATGCACTCATCGGTCAACTCGACGGCGCAATATGCCGCCGTGGCCGCGTTGACCGGCCCGCAGGAGCATGTCACGGCCATGCGCGAGGAATACCGCACCAAGCGGCAGATCGTGCTGGACGAGCTCGACGGCTGCACCGCGCTGCGCCTGATCGCGCCGCAGGGCGCGTTCTACGCGTTCGTGGACGTGCGAGCCTGCGGCATGGATTGCGACAGGTTCAGCCGTATGCTGCTGGACGAGGAGCACGTCGCCGTGGTGCCGGGAACGGCCTTCGGCAGTGAGGGGGCCGGATTCGTGAGGCTTTCCTACGCCGGGGACGGGCGTGAGCTGCGCGAGGGCGTACGACGGATGCGCGTGTTCGCCGAACGTCACGTCGACCCCGCGCTGGGTCGCCATACGCCCGGATACCATCATCTGCAGATCATGGCCTGAAAGCAGGCCGGATATAGACGGGAGCCCCCGTTTCAATGCCGAAGCGGGGGCTCCTCTCGTTCAGGCCGTCGTGCCGGAGCCCGGCAGACGGCAGCCGGATCAGTTGCCGTTGACCGGGTTGCTGTTGCTCTGCTGGATAATGGCGGCGAGGAAGTCGCGGTTCGTCGCGGTCTTCTTCAGGCGCGGCACCAGCGTCTGGTATGCCTGCTCGGGCTCCATGCCGCCGAGCAGACGGCGCAGACGATAGATAATCGGCAGTTCCTGCGGCGAGGTGATGAGCTCTTCGCGGCGGGTGCCGGAGGCGTTCACGTCGATGGCCGGGAACAGGCGCTTGTCGGCCAGCTCGCGGCTCAGACGCAGTTCCATGTTGCCGGTGCCCTTGAACTCCTCGAAGATCACCTCGTCCATCTTGGAGCCGGTCTCCACCAGCGCGGAGGAGATGATGGTCAGCGAGCCGCCGTTTTCGATGTTGCGGGCGGCGCCGAAGAACTTCTTCGGCGGGTATAGCGCCTGGGCGTCCACGCCACCGGACAGGATGCGGCCGGAGGCCGGCGCGGCGATGTTGTAGGCGCGGGCGAGACGGGTCATCGAGTCAAGCAACACCACCACGTCCTGACCGAGCTCCACGAGTCGCTTGGCGCGCTCGATGGCGAGCTCGGCGACGGTGGTGTGGTCGGAGGCCGGGCGGTCGAAGGTCGAGGAGATGACCTCGCCGGCCACGGTGCGCTCCATGTCGGTGACTTCTTCGGGACGTTCGTCCACCAGCACGACCATCAGGTGCACTTCGGGGTTGTTCGTGGTGATCGCGTTGGCGATGTTCTGCAGCGTGATCGTCTTGCCGGCCTTCGGCGGGGAGACGATCAGGCCGCGCTGGCCCTTGCCGATCGGGGAAACGATGTCCATGATACGGCCGGTGAGCTTGTTCGGCGTGGTCTCCTGCTTGAGGCGCTCCTGCGGGTACAGCGGGGTGAGCTTGGCGAACTGCGGGCGGTTGGCCGCCTCTTCGACGCTCATGCCGTTGATGGTGTCGACGGACTGCAGCGGCACGAACTTCTGGCGCTGGTTGCGGCGGTCGCCCTCGCGCGGCGCGCGGATGGATCCGGTCACGGCGTCGCCCTTGCGCAGGCCGTACTTCTTGACCTGACCCATCGAGATGTACACGTCGTTCGGGCCGGGCAGGTAGCCGGAAGTGCGCACGAAGGCGTAGGAGTCGAGCACGTCGACGATGCCGGCGACCGGCACGAGATCGTCGCCGCCGTTGTCCTGATGGTCGGAGATGCGCACTTCGCGGGTGTCGCGATCATCGTAGTCGCGGCCGCCACGGTCGCGTCCGCGCATGCGGCGCTGGCGACGGTCGTTACCGCGGTCGCCACGGTCATTGCGATCGCCGCCGCGGTCGCCGCGATCGGTGCGGTCATTGCGGTCGGAACGGTCAGCGCGGTCGCTACGGTTGCGGCGGGTGAATTCGCGCTCGTCGTCATCGCGATTATCACGGTCATCACGGGTGCCGCGGGCGGCGTCCGCATTGGCGTTCTGCACCGGAAGCGTGGCGAGAATATCGTCGAGGTCGCGGACGGTGTCGTTCTGCTGGTCGCGCTCGCGTGGTTCGATGGTACGGCGACGACGACGCATCATGCCGGAATCAGCCGCATCATCGCGATGACGCGGCTGATCGTCCGCCGGCGCGATGTCAAGTTCATCAAACAGATCGGCAGCCACCTGGCCCGCCTTTGCATCGTCGCGGGTGCGACGGCGAGGAGCCGCGGCGCGGTCGTCCTTGCTGTCGGATTCGGCGGCCTTCTGGTGGGATATACGCGGCGTGCGGGTCGAGGCTGCATCGGGCTCGGGCAGAGACGCGACCAGTCCGGCCACCGCGTCATCCGCCGCTGACACCGGTGCACCGCCCTTGGGTTCCGCCTTGGGAGCCTGTTCCGGAGTCTGCGTGGCCTGTGCAGCGGGCTGCGTCTGCTGGGTCGGCTTGCTTGCGGCGCCCTTCACCGGTCGCACGGTAACGCCCGCCGGCGCCTCGCCGCCTGATCGTGCAGCCTGCAGGGTGGCGACCAATTCCGGCTTGCGCATCGTCGACGTACCGCGCAGACCCATTTGCTTGGCGAGCTCCTTGAGCTCGATCAGCTTCATACCTTCAAGATTCTGGCTAGTTGCCACTCGTTTGCCTTTCCTTAGCAGACCGTATTGCACCGGTCCCTGCACTAAGAATGATTGCGGTCTTGCCGCTTTGAACGCCCGACGCACTCCATGCGTTTCGGACTTTCCATACTGTATAACGGGCTGGAGACCAATGCAAAAACGGACGCCGAGTCGCAGACATAAACAAATGCCCCCGCTGGCGGGGGCGATATCTGGTGTGGGTTACTTTTGTTCGTGGTAGGACTTATCCGTGTTCACGGACCACACGTTCTGCTTCGAGGTCTTGCCGGACTTGATGTTGGCGACGGCCTCGATGGCGGTGGCCATGGAGTGGTCCATGTTGTTGTAGCGGTGCTGGCCGTTGCGGCCGACGCAGTAAAGGTTGCCGAAGGAGTCGAGGTATTCGATGAGTTCGGACATCTGGGCATAGGTGTCGAAGTAGGCGGGATACGCCTTCTTGACACGTTCGCGATGGGAGTCGAGGACATCCTGCGGGCCGTTGATGACACGCATGCGGGTCAGTTCGGAAATGGCGAACTTGGTGGCCTCGGCATCGGTCATGTTCCAGAAATCGTCACCCTCGTTGCAGAAGTATTCGAGGCCGATCCAGACGGTATCGTCGACATCCTTGACGAGGTAGGGGCTCCAGTTGTTGAAGATCTGGAGACGACCGACCTTGTAACCGGGATCCTGCACGTAGATCCAGCAATCGGGCACGATGGGCGGGTTGCCGAGCGTGGGGATGTCGGTGGTGTTCTTGAGGCGCATGTGCTTGACGAGCAGTCCGACGGTGACGAAATCACGGTAGGGCAGGCCGTTGGCGATGTGGGTCATGTCCTGCGGGACAGGCGCCGAAGACGCTTCGGCGTCATCGTCATGAGACGCCGCGTCGATGGCGTTGACGAGGTCCTTGACGGGCATGGACGAGATGAACTGGTCGGCGTGCAGTTCGGTGCGCTTGCCGTCCGAGGACTCGTAGACCACGGATTCGATACGGCCCTGTGCCTGACGAATCTCGACGACCTTGGCATCGGTGATGACGGTGGCACCGGCGTCGACGCACCGGCGTTCCACGGTCTCCCAGAGCTGGCCGGGGCCGAGCTTGGGGTACCAGAACTCCTCGATGAGCGACGTTTCGACCTCACCCTTGCGCTTCTTGGGGCTGAGCTTGCGGAAGGCGTTCTTGAGAACGCCGAGGATGCTGAGGCCCTTGACGCGCTGGGCACCCCAATCGGCGGAGATCTGCGAGGGATGACGCCCCCACAGCTTCTCGGTGTAGCCCTCGAAGAACATGGAGTAGAGCTTGCGGCCGAACCGGTTGATGTAGAAGTTCTCCAGACTGGTCTCCGGCAGCTTATGGAACATGGACTTGAGGTAGCTGAAACCCGCGACCATGGTGAGCTTGAAGCCCATCGCCTTGAAGGTGTTGACGGACAGGGAGATCGGGTAGTCGAAGAACCGGCGGTTCCAGTAGATGCGGGAGACGCGGTGGCGCTTGAGCATCACCTGATCGGTGGTTTCGGGGTCGGGACCGCCCGGCTCCATGTCGTGCTCACGGTCGAGTTTCTTGTCGTCATAGCTGGGGGCGCCCTGCAGCGGCAGCACGTCCTTCCACCAGTCCATGATCCGGTCGTCCTTGGAGAAGAAGCGGTGACCGCCGATATCCATGCGGTTGCCGTTGTGCTTGACGGTACGCGAGATGCCTCCGAACTCCTGCGTTTCTTCGAGTACGGTCACATCGTATGTGTCGGAGCCGCCGTTGTTGACGAACTCCCATGCTGCGGTCAGGCCAGCCGGGCCGCCGCCGATGATCACCACGGATTGCTTCTGCGTCACGTGAGGTCTCCTTATCGCTGAATCAGAGACAGTATATATGAACCGCTGGAAACGCACGCCGATTTTGTTGTTCTGCTTACAAAATCCTTCCGTCGCCATACACGAGAAGCCGCGTATCGCAACGAAAACGAGAGCGGGAAACGGCGACGTGCCGGTTTGGGGCGCACACGGCACCGGCAGATGACGGCGGACGGCCGACCGCAGTCGGCCTGCAATCAGCCGGTCCGACCGTCAGCGCCTCAATTCATATCGTCGGGGATGTCGATATCGGTTTTCTGCACTTCCTCGACATTCACGTCCTTGAACGTGACGATGCGCACGTTCTTGACGAAACGCGACGACCGGTACACATCCCACACCCATGCGTCGGTGAGCTGCACGTCGAAATACACGTCCTGACCGGCGGAACGCACGTTGAAATCGACCTTGTTCGCCAGATAAAAACGCCGTTCGGTCTCCACCACGTAGGTGAACAGCTTGATGACGTCGCGATACTCCTTGTACAGGGCGAGTTCCGCGTCGGTTTCGTAATTGTCAAGATCCTCGGCACTCATTCGTCATCCTCCATATCACGTTTACGGCCACGTCCGAGGATACGCCACCAAGCTTCCTTCGAAGGTTTGCGTTCGCCCTGCCCATACGGCCAGGTGCTTTCCTCGCCCGGCGCGGCCAATTCATCGTCATTGTGCGCTTCCGGCACTCGGTCTGCGGCGACTTTCTCGATTCGGGGCGCCTGTTCGGCATCCGCGCTCTCCTCGACCGCGGCGGGCTCCGGCGCGGGCTCGGCCTGCGCGGCGATGTTCTTCCTGATGGCGATCGAGTGCTCACGGGCGCTCATCGCCTCCTGCACACCGGGATTGTCCTCAATCACGTGCATGCCGAACGCGTCGAGAGAGCGGATGGGATCATACTCGTCCACCAGCGTGTCCATGACAATCAGATCCTGGTATTTGTTGTTCTCCGCATCCCACAGAGCGTCGCGCGAGGCGCCGGACGGCTCGAAGCCGAGCGACTGGTAGACGGAGCACGAACGCGAGTTCTGCTCGGGCACCGCCACCCAGATGCGGTGCAGGCCCAGGCCGGCCGGTTCGGGCGCGAAACCGTACGTCATGACTCGCGGCATCAGGTCGCGCGAGTAGCCGCGCCCGCGGTAGTCACGGCCCAGCACCACCTGGATGCGGGCGGAGCGCGACCAGCCATCGATATCGATCAGGAAAATCATGCCGATGACGTTGTCTGTCGACTGCGCGTCGATTTCGCCGTCCTCGTCATGGTCGGCGTCGGTCAGTACCGCCCATGCGATGGTGCGGCGGGACTCCGGATCGCCTACGCCCGACTCGTCGGGCTTCTGCCCGTTCGCCCACGCCACCGAGCGTCTCACCCACGTGTGTACGACGGCGCGTTCCGCCTGAGCGTCCTTGCCGGTGATCTTGGAGGCGCCATAGTAGGCGTCCAGCTCATCCATGCGCGGCAGGTCGTCGACGCTGGCCGGGCGCAGGTGCACCATCTCCCCCTTGATCGGCGGTATGGTGATCTGCGAGGGCAGCTCACGGGATACGTCCTGATCGAGCGGTAATGCGGCATTTTCAGACATTCGTTATTCCTCAACTGACGCTGGTAGAAGTCGGTACAGAAGATATCCTACCCGACTGACCGTTTGCTGTGAAGGAGTTGCCCACGTGTCTGCCGGCCGTGGGAGCGCCTGCGGCATGACGAACGGCCCTCGACACGCGGTTCAGCACCGCGGCCAAGGGCCGTTCTGCAAACCGGAATTTCAGGGTCTCGGGATTCCGGCGAACCCGTGGGGCGTCAGCCCTTGATCTTGCCCATCACGACCTTGGTGACAGCCTTCGCGTCGGCCTGGCCGCGCGTGGCCTTCATCACGGCTCCGATGATGACACCCATCGGCTTCATGTTGCCGCTCTTGAGCTTCTCGACGACATCCGGGTTGGCCTCGAACGCCGCGTCGACGGCCGCCTCGATGGCGCCGTTGTCCTCGACGATCTTGTAGCCGTGCTTCCTGACGACCTCATCCGGGGTGCCTTCGCCCTTGAGCACGCCTTCGACGGTCTGCTTGGCGAGCTTGTCGTTGAGCTTGCCGTCGGCGATGAGCTTCTCGACCTCGGCGACGTCGGCCGGGGTGATTGGCAGCTCTTCGAGCGAGACGCCCTTGGCGTTGGCCTCGCGGCTCAGCTCGCCCAGCCACCACTTGCGGGCACCGGCGGCCTTGGCACCGGCCTTGACGGTCTCCTCGATCAGGTCGAGCGCGTCGGCGTTGAGGATGTCGCGCATCTGCAGGTCGCTCAGGCCCCATTCGGCCTTGAGACGGTTGCGGCGCTCGCGCGGCATCTCCGGCATCTGGGCCTTCATCTCCTCGATGTGCTCCTTGGTGATGTGGAGCATGACGAGGTCGGGATCCGGGAAGTAGCGGTAGTCGTCGGCGTCGGACTTGAGACGGCCGCCGGCGGTGGTCTGCGTGGCCTCATCCCAGTGGCGGGTCTCCTGCAGGATCTCCTTGCCGTCGTCCAGACGCGCCGCCTGACGGCGGATCTCGTACTGGATGGTTTTCTCGATGCCACGGAACGAGTTCACGTTCTTGGTCTCCGAACGGGTGCCGTACGGGGCGTCGGCGGAGGGGCGCAACGAGACGTTCACGTCGGCGCGCATGTTGCCCTGCTCCATGCGGGCGTGGCTGATGTTCAGCGCACGCACGATGTCGCGGATAGCGCGCATGTAAGCGCCGGCGATCTCCGGAGCGCGGTCGCCCGCACCCTCGATCGGCTTGGTGACGATCTCGATCAGCGGCACGCCGGCACGGTTGTAGTCGACCAGCGAATGGTCGGCGCCTTCGATGCGGCCGTCGGCACCGCCCACGTGGGTGTTCTTGCCGGCGTCGTCCTCGATGTGGGCGCGCTCGATCGGCACGCGGAACACGGTGCCGTCCTCAAGCTCGACATCCAGGTAGCCGTTGCCGTTGGTGGGCTTGTCGTACTGCGAGATCTGGTAGTCGCGCGGCATGTCCGGGTAGAAGTAGTTCTTGCGGGCGAACTGGCTCCACTCTGCGATCTCGCAGTGCAGGGCCAGACCCAGCTTGATCGCGTAGTCGACCGCGGTCTTGTTGATGACCGGCAGGGAGCCGGGCAGACCGAGGGAGACCGGGGTCAGCTGCGTGTTCGGCTCGCCGCCGAACTCGATGTGGGCCGGGCAGAACAGCTTGGTGTTCGTGGACAGCTCCACGTGCGTTTCCAGACCGAAGACCACGTCGTATTTCTTGGTGGCATCGGCATACTTCATCAGTTTTTCAGCCATGATGTTTGTTTTCCTTCCGATGCGTCACTTGTTCAGGCCGTCGAACCACGGGGTCTTCAGGGACTGCCAGATCGGGCCGCCCCAGCTTTCCTCAAGTGCGGCTTCGAGCGCGGCGGCGGGCTTGTACATGACCTCGTCGCGCTGCTGCGGAGCGATGAACTGGAATCCGACAGGCAGGCCGTCGTCGGACAGGCCGGCCGGAATCGACATGGCCGGGACACCGGCGAGGTTCGCCGGAATCGTGGCGATGTCGTTCATGTACATGGCCAGCGGGTCGTTCATCTTCTCGCCGAACTTGAACGCGGTGGACGGGCTGGTCGGGGAGACCAGCACGTCGGCCTTCTCGAAGGCGTTGTGGAAGTCCTGGATGATGAGCGTGCGCACCTTCTGCGCGGAACCGTACCAGGCGTCGTAGTAGCCGGCGGACAGCGCGTAGGTGCCGAGGATGATGCGGCGCTTGACCTCGTCGCCGAAGCCGGTCTCACGGGTGTAGGCCATCATGTTGGCGGCGGTCTGCGGTACACCGGTCGGCGGCATCACGCGCAGGCCGTAGCGCATGCCGTCGTAGCGGGCCAGGTTGGAGCTGACCTCGGACGGCATGATGATGTAGTACGCGCCCAGCGAGTACTCGAAGTGCGGGCAGGAGACCTCGACGACCTCGGCGCCCATCTCTTCGAGCTTCTTGACGGCCTCGTTGAAGCGGGCCTCGACGCCGGGCTGGTAGCCGTCGCCGCCGAGTTCCTTGATCAGGCCGACCTTGAGTCCCTTAAGGTCGCGCTTGAGGCCCTCACGGGCCGCAGCGGCCATCGGACGCGGGCCTTCGGGAATCGACGTCGAATCGCGCTTGTCGTGACCGCCGATGATCTCCTGCAGCAGCGCGGAGTCGAGCACGGTGCGGGAGACCGGGCCGATCTGGTCGAGCGAGGAGGCCATGGCGATGGCGCCGAAACGGCTCACGCCGCCGTAGGTGGGCTTGACGCCCACGGTGCCGGTCAGGGCGCCGGGCTGGCGGATCGAGCCACCGGTGTCGGTGCCGAGGGCGATCGGGGCTTCGAATGCCGCGACCGCGGAAGCGGAGCCACCACCGGAGCCACCGGGCACGCGCTCGGTGTCCCACGGGTTGTGCGTGGTCTGGTAGGCGGAGTGCTCGGTCGAGGAGCCCTGCGCGAATTCGTCGAGGTTGGTCTTGCCGAGCAGCGGCATGCCGGCGGCCTTGAGCTTCTCGATGACGGTGGCGTCGTACGGCGGCACCCAGCCTTCGAGGATCTTCGAGGCGGCGGTGGTCTCGATGCTCTTGGTGACGATCATATCCTTGATGGCAATCGGCACGCCGGCCAGTTCGGGCAGCGCGGCCTTGTCGTCGGCGCTCTTGGCGTCGAAGGCGTCGGCCTGGTCGAGCGCCTGATCGGCGGAGACCTTCAGGAACGCCTTGATGGACGGTTCGGCGGCGTCGATGACGGCGAGGTGGGCCTCGACCAGTTCGCGGCTGGAGACCTCACCGGCCTTGACCTTGGCGGCCATTTCGGCCGCGGACAGCTTGACGAGTTCAGTGGTGTCGCTCATCGTCACTCCTCACTTCCCAGAATACGCGGCGCGACGAACATGCCGGCTTCGGTCTTCGGGCCTCCGGCAAGCGCCTCTTCCTGCGTCAGCGGCGTTTCGGCGACGTCGGGGCGCAGGTACGCCTCCAGCGGGACGGGGTTGGCGGTCGGCGGCACGTCATCGCCGGCGACCTCCTGCACCTTGTTGATGGAATCCGCGATGACGTTCAGCTCACCCTGCAGACGGGTGATCTCCTCATCGGTGAGCGCGATACGGGCGAGATCGCCCAGGTGCTCGATTTCTTCACGTGTGAATGTAGGCATGGCCTTAACTATATGAGCCGTATGTGACACGCACCATTACATTCTCACGATGTTGCGCGGCGTCCGGCGGCCCTGCGGCAGCGGCCATATCGCGCGGCTGTGCCCGAGCGCGCGACGATATGGCCGAATGGGTGTCATTTGATGTCGGATTTCTTGAACACCAGCAGGCAGATCAATGGAATCCTCCACTCGTCGGCAGCCAGCGGCGTGACCTCGTGGCCGAGGAACACCAGTCTCGCCACGCCGAGCGACGGCACGGGCTGAGGCTGCGACGGGATATGAGGCTGCGTCATCGCGGCACCTCCTGCGTGTTCGGCTGAGTGTAGGTTGCGGCAGGCTCGCCGTATTGGGCCGGCACCTGCCCCGGTATCGCGCGGGTCTCGTACTGCGCCTGCGCGTGGGTGAACGCCCACGCAGTCGGCTCCAATGCGGCACCTTCAATGCGGAACACCCGGCCTTGCTGCGGGTCGTTGGCATTGCGGGGCACCTCGCGGACGGTGACCTGCGGCGCGGTTTCGAACACCGCGTGCAGTTTGTCGGATTCCGGCGTCGCGACACGGATCGAATGGGTGGAATGCTCTGCGACGAACGCCGCGACCGTCGTGGTCTCCAGAATGCGGCCACGACCGATGATGACGAGATCGTCAGCGGTCAATGCGACCTCGCTCATCAGGTGCGAGCTCAACAGCACCGCGCGGCCCTGCCCAGCGAGAACGCTCCTGCATTGCGCTTTTCCACGCTTGCAAGGCCGGTGAATTCGATGACCTCATCGACGCGGGATCGCGGTATGCCGTTGGTAAGGGCGAGGCCACGCAGATGGGCGTAGGCGGACCGACCCTTATGCGCGGATTTGGCGTCGAGAACCGCTCCTACGGCGGTCATCGGCGATGGTGCCTTGACGAACGGCACTCCGTCAACCAGCGCACGGCCCGCATTGGGGGGGGGTGACCAAGCCGAGGGCGGCCCGCATCGTCGTGGACTTCCCGGCGCCGTTCGACCCAAGGAAACCGGTCACCTTGTCGTCTTCGGCGGTGAAACTGGCATTATCAAGCACGGTCTTACGCCCGAAGCGTTTGGTAAGGCCTCTATCGTTATCATGATTCGAGCATACACACCCGCGTCACCCGTGCTGCGCAATCCAGCTGTGCATGGCCACTGCGGCTGCGGCGCCGGCGTTGATGGACCGCACGGAACCGAATTGCGAGATGTATACCACGTCATCAGCGAGTTCGAGAGCTTTGTTCGACAATCCGGGGCCTTCCGCGCCAAACAGCATCAGACACCGTTCCGGAAAACGGTAGGTTTCCATCGGTACGGCACCGGGAATGATATCCAATGCGATGATGCGGGACGATTCCAGCGTCCTGATGCGAGCGTCGGCCCGCGCGACCGCATCATAGCCCGAATGATCCGTTGCGGACGCGAATCGGGGGGACCCGTTGGATTCGTCATCGTCCGAGAGAAGCGCACTCGCATCGGAGTGAGCCTGATGCGCGTGCATCGCCGCGGCGGCGGCCTGTGCTTGGGCGGCGGCAATTTCTCCCGCGATGCGCAGCTTCCAGCAGGTGACGAGTTCGTCGATGCTGGGATGATACTCAACGTGCTGGTACAGCTCGGTCATCAGCGAGCCCTTGCGGTTCCATTTGTGCGGGCCAACGATGTGCACGCGATTCGCGGTGAACGCATTCGCCGTGCGCACCATGGAACCGATGTTGAAATCGTGCGTCCAGTTTTCGATGGCGACTTCGAAGCCGTGGCGACCGGCCGCGTCCAGATCGTCGCGAATGGCGTTCACGGTCCAGTACCGGTAACGGTCGAGCACGTTGCGACGATCGCCTTCATCCAGCAGCGTCGTATCGTAGCGTCGATCGTAGTTCGGCGATTTAGGGTCATCCGGGCGTGACTCACCGGGGTGCTCCTGCGTCCATGGTCCTACGCCGACTTCACGAAATTCCGGCTCCCCCGAAGCCTTTGCCGCCAGAGAGATGGGGTTGGGCTTGTGCATGGCTATCGCAGTTCGGATTCGTGGTAGATTTCGACGAATGGCAGCTCCTGCCGTTCACCGCTCACGGGGTTGACGACCTCGATGACGGGTTCGGTCATGTCGACGCCGCCGATCAGCGATGCGATGGCAACCACTTTCGCGCCTTCATGCTCCACCACGCCGAAATCGAGGCTCAGCTCATTGCCGTTGCGCAGCGTCACTAGCGACGAGGTCTGCACATAGGATTTCTCCGAGAGCCATGAATCCAGCAATACCACGCGCTTGCCCTTGATGGACGGGCCTTTGATGGACGGGTATACGAAGTCCATGACGAATCCGTCGAGGTCTTCACCGCGCGATGCCGCCGCCTGAATCATCGCGCCGACCAGTGGAACGGCCGCGGCGGTCAACGCACCGACGGCGTCGAAATCATCGATGGAATAGCCGTTCTCCTCAAGCGTGTCCAGAAGAATGTGACCGACGATAGCCGCCCCGCGATGGTCGAAGGTGACGCCGGCGAGCTCGCAGAACGGCTTGCCTTCCATTTCCGCGGCAATCAGCCGTCGGAGCTGTTCGCGCGGCTCCAGCATGGAGAAGTCATCCGTCTGATTCGGCGATGCGTCGGAAGGAATGTTGTTCGTGCCCACAGCGGTTCCGGTCGTCCCGGTCTTGCGGAATCCTTGCTCTTCATTCATGGTTCTCAGGATATCGTTGCGTGCCGTCAAGTCACCGCCGGCAATGGCCATGCATATCCGCGCGGTTGCGTATTTGCCTCGCTGGCGGGGGGCTGTCCGCGGAAGCGGACTGGGGATGGTCGAAATCCGTAGCGACAATGAAGCCGGGATAAAGCCGAGACCACCCCCAGTCGGCTACGCCGACAGCCCCCGCCAGCGGGGCCGAGTCATGCTGGTATTCCTTTGGATGCTCTAGCGTTGGTTTTATTCGGAGGTGGTTTCCGGGGCGGTGATTTCACGGACATCGGATTTGTCCGGATCGATGATGTTCACCGACCCGATGACCGTGGCCTGATCGAGCTTCTGCAGTTTGCGCGCGGTGACCAGCACGCGGGATTCCAACGATGATGCGAATTGGTTGTACGCCGTCACGGTGCGGGTGAGCGCGGTACCGAGTTTGTTCGCGCGCTCCCCCAGTACGGCGAAACGCTCGTACAGCTCCCTCGACAGGTCGAACAGGGTCTTGGCGTCGTCTGTGAGGCTCTGCTGCTGCCAAGCGTATGCGACGGATTTCAGCACGGCCCACAGGGTGACCGGCGAGGTCAATGCGACCTTGCGGGCGAAGGCGTCATCCATCAATGTCGGATCGGCCTCCATTGCAGCCTGCAGCAACGCCTCGTTGGGAATGAACGCGATCACGAAATCAGGGGCCGTGTCGCATGCACTCCAATACGCCTTATCACCCAATGCCCTGACGTGTTCACGCAAAGCTTTCGCATGCGACCGCAGCAGCTCGTCACGCCGTTCCAGATCCTCAGGCCCCGCGGTTTCCGGAATCATGCAGGCCCGCTGATAATCGGCATACGGCACCTTCGCGTCGATGGGAATCGTCTTGCCTCCCGGCAGATGGACGATCATGTCAGGCCGGAGCGTCTTACCGTCGACGCCGGTCATCACCACCTGCGTATCGAAGTCGACGTGCTCCAGCAAACCGGCGGACTCCACAATGTTGCGCAGTTGCGCCTCTCCCCAAGCGCCGCGGACCTTGTTGTTGCGCAACGCCGCCGAGAGCGAGCTCGTCTCACGGTCGAGCCTCGCCTGCTGCTCACCCAGCCCTTTGAGCTGCTCACCCAGCACGCCCATCTCGTGTTTGCGCCCCTCCTCGATGTTCGAGACCTTCTGCTGCAGCTCATCGAGATTCTTCTGCAAAGGAGCCAACGCCGACAGCACCTTGCCCTGCTCTGTCAGTGCTTTTTCCTGCTCTTCCCGGCGCCGCAGCCCATCGGCCTCGGCCCGCTCGCGCTCACGTTGCACCCGCACCTGTTCCGCCTGCTGCGCCTGAGCAAGCTGGGACTTCGCGAACGACAATTGCTGCAGAAGTCCCTCGGACTGGGCCTTGGCCTGAGCCACTTGGGCGGCAAGCCGCGCATTGTCGTCCTTCATGGCCTCGCAGGATCCCCTCAGCGCGTCCACCTCGGAGGCCTTCGCCATGCGGGCGGAGGCTTGGCCACGCATTTTGCCCAGCGCGAATCCGGCGGCCAGACCCAACAACGCCACCACCGCAACGATCACCACATCAAGCACTTCATCGAACATGTGTATTATTACACATCATCCCGCGGACGAGCGAGTGCCGCACTTATGAGCGAACCAGTCGGGAAATCACCTTCTCGACCTCCGACAGTTTCTCGTCGGCCACCTCGCCGCCCTCGGCCGCCGCCTGCCGCACGCAATGGTTCAGATGGTCGCCAACCAGCATCACCGACACGGCCTTCAATGCCGAAGTCGCGGCGGAGATCTGGGTCAGCACATCGATGCAATACACATCATCCTCCACCATCTGCGCGACCGCATGGACCTGCCCCTCGACACGCCGCAGCCGCGCGAGGATCTTCGCCTTGTCTCCGTCGTAACCCTGCATAACCAGCCTTCCGCCCAGCGCGAATATTCCTGACAACACGCATTATATACCCTCTAGGGGTATAGGGTATAGTTAATATCCGAGATTATGATAGAGAGGGGAAAGGAGCGGCGATGGAATTCGATATCTTCCTCGGTGTGGCGGCACTGGTGATAGCCGCCGTGCTGACATGGTGCGTCCTGCGATTCTTCTTCGCGCCCAGAAGGGGAGGCGCCCAGGCGACGCTGCATGACGGCGTTCAACAGGCGACCATCACGGTCAGGGGTGGGTACTCCCCCGATATCGTCACGATGCAAGCCGGCATTCCGATCACGCTGAGGTTCGATCGGAAGGAGACCGGCGAATGCACGTCGCATGTCGTGTTCCCCGATCTCGGAACGGACACGATGCTGCCGGGCAACGAGACCACCGAGATGTCGCTTCCGCCGCTGCCGGCCGGCGACTACCCCTTTGCATGCGGCATGAACATGGTGCATGGGTTGCTTCGCGTCGAGGGGGAGACGGACTCCGCCACAAAACCGGACGACGGCACTGCATCGACCGGGACCGCCATACCGGCCGGCACGCCCAGGATGTCCGCCGCGGACGCGCTGCTGGCCGAGCGGCAGGAGGCGGAGGAACGCCGTCAGGAGATTCGCCATACCGGCATGCTGGTGGCCATCGGCACCGTTCTCACGCTCCCGGTGTTCGCCCCCATGATGCTCATGCTCGTCAGTCACTCGCTCGTTCCTTCATGGCTGATGAACCCTTGGCTGCAGGCCATACTCATCACCCCGGTCATGTTCTACTGCGGGGCGCCGATCCACCGCGTCGGATGGCCGGCACTGTGGCATCGTTCTCCGGATATGAACTCGTTGGTGGCATTGGGGACCACCGCCGCATACCTGTACAGCATTGCCTTGTGCTTCGTCTCGGAGCTGATGCCCGAGGGGTCGAGAGAGCCCTACTTCGAGTCGGTCGGCGTAGTGATCACGCTCGTTCTGGTCGGACGCCTGTTGGAGGCGAAAGCCCGTGAGGGCACCGGAAAGGCCGTGCAATCACTGATCAAGCTGCGCCCACGTGTCGCCCACATCCTCGATGTCGGAACGCCACTGGCCAAGGATCTGGCCGCCGGCAAGGCATCCGGCGACGGATGGCTCGACCCTGCCCAATCCCAAGACATCGACATCGACCGCGTGAAGACCGGCGATCTGCTGGTGATCCGCGCCGGCGAGCGCATACCGCTGGACGGCGTCGTGTTGGCCGGCGAGGCCAGCGTCGACGAGTCCATGATCACCGGCGAATCCGTTCTGGCCCGGCGTGGCGTCGGAGAGCCCCTGACGGGGGCGACCATCATGCAGCAGGGCAATGTGGTCATGAAGGTCACACGCACCGGCGAGGACACGGTGCTCTCCCAGATCATCGCTCTGGTCGCACGCGCACAGGCGACCAAAGCGCCCGTGCAGCGTCTGGCCGACAGGATCGCCCGCGTGTTCGTCCCCGCGGTGATTATCGCCGCATTGTGGACCGGTGCCATATGGATAACGTTCGGGCCGCAACCCAAACTAGCCCATGCGCTGGTGACGGCGGTCAGCGTATTGATCATCGCGTGTCCTTGCGCGCTCGGACTGGCCACGCCGCTATCGGTGACCGCGGCGACCGGCCTCGGCGCCACGAATGGCGTGCTGGTCACATCCGCCAGGGCCTTGGAGCAGGCCCGCGACATCCGAACCGTCGTGTTCGACAAGACCGGGACGATCACCGTCGGAGCCATCGATGACGACGCCGACTACGCCAAGCCGAGCTATACGAAGGACAGCGTCAAGCCGGGTTCCAAGGAGGCGATAGCAGCGCTTCGAGCCGCTGGTATCCGCACGGTGATGCTGTCGGGAGACAAGGCGGAGGTCGCCGAACGCGTCGCCGCGGAAGTCGGCATCGACACGGTGATCGCTCAGGTCAGGCCCGACGGCAAGGCCTACTGGATAAGGCAGCTGCAGATATCGCGCGACGCCGCCGCGGCACAGTCGTCGGTGGCCCCCGCCATCGCCGACGTCCCCAATGGACTGGTGGCCATGGTGGGCGACGGCATCAACGACGCCCCCGCCTTGGCGCAGGCAGACGTGGGCATAGCCATCGGCACCGGAACCGACATCGCCATGCAATCCGCCGACGTGACCCTCATGAGCGGCGACCTGCGAGGCGTGGTGAAAACCCTCAACCTATCCCAAGCCACGATGCGCAACATCCGGGAGAATCTCGCCTGGGCCTTCGGCTACAACATCATCGGCATCCCCATCGCCGCCGGCGTGCTGTACCCCTTCACCGGCTGGCTGCTCAGCCCGATGATCGCAGGCCTGGCGATGGCGCTCAGCTCCGTCTGCCTGGTGCTGAACGCGAACCGCATGCGGCGCGTCACACTGAGCCCCGACACCGTCTCCTTCACCGCCGCAGGCGGAAGAGACGCCGACAGGAGAGCGCCCGACCAACACGGCGCGCGCAACATCATTCTCGACACCGGAGACCGTCCCCGTGCCGATGGCCATCACACCGATGAGGGCCATCACCATCAGCCGAACAAGGAGCAACCCATGCACATGAACCACATGCATTCCGCAGACATGAACGACGCGACGCAGACCGCGACCGACCCTGTGTGCGGCATGACCGTCGCCGTCAACAACGACGCCATCACGCGCGAGCACGACGGCACGACCTATTACTTCTGCGGGGAACACTGCGCCAACAACTTCATGAAGGCACCGCAGCTGTTCCTGGAAAACTGACCGGCCCGTAAAACTGCCCGGCCTGAAGACCGACCGGATCGTGGGGCGCAAATCATTCCGTCGAGTACTACCGGCGCTTTGATCTGCGTCCCTTGAAGTAGATGTCGAACACGATCCATGCGGAGAGGATGAACGCTATCACATATCCCATGAATCCCACGACCGGTATGCCGAAGATGATCGGCTTCATGCCCGCGTAGTACACGATCGACGATCCGACGAACAGGCCGACGACGATCAACGCCATCGTCAGGCGGTTGACCATGTCCGACAGCAGGCGCATCGGTTCCTCGGAACCAACGACCTCCATGTTCATGCGCAGCTGGCCTCGGGTGAGCATGCGCATCGCGACCCTGGACTCGCTCGCCGCGGACAGCAGGCCGTGCAATGCCTGATGTCCCTCGACGCCCAGCGTCTTGATCTCGTCTTTCGCCGCTCGATCCAACGACTTGCTGCCGGCAATATGGTCGGAGATGATCTGAATCATGTTCACGTCGGGGATGAATTCGTCCAGCAGGCCCTCCAACGTGACCAACGCCCTGCCGACCGTCGTCACCGTGCCCGGCACCTCGATGCCGTGCCTTTGGGCCAACGACGTCAGCGACGTCAGGAACGCCGCTATGTCCAGGTCGCCCAGGTCTACCGTGCCGAACTCCTTGACGACCATGTCCAGGTCGGCCAGCAGCGCGGGGTAATCCTCAGGATTGGACTCGGTGCCCGCGAAACGCAGCAGACCGTCCGCCAGCGCGGCGGAATCCTGTTTGGCGACAGCGAAGATCATCTCCCGGAGCACGCTGCGGGTCTGGCTGTTGAGCCGCCCGGTCATGCCCAGATCGATAAGCACGATCTGGCCACCGGAGATGATGATGTTGCCGGGGTGCGGATCCGCATGGAAGAAACCGTCGTCCAGCACCTGCGTCGCATAGTTGTCGACCAGCTTGGTGCCGATTTCCTTGAGGTCATACCCGGCTTCGATCAGCTGATCGGTATGGGAGACGGCGATGCCCTCGACGTAATCCATGACGACCACGTGCTCGGTGCACAGATCCATGTACGGTTTCGGACAGTCCATATACCGATAGGCTTCGCAGAAGCGCTTGAACTCGCTGAGGTTACGCGCCTCCACCAGAAAATCCGTCTCGGATTCGAACGTATCCCACAGTTCCTCGACCACGCCGCCAAGATCCACCACCTGCGCACTGGGCAGCATCTTCGTGGCAGCCCGGGCGATCGAACGCATGATGGACACATCCAACGCCATGATCTCGCGCACGCCAGGCCGCTGCACCTTCACGGCGACGTCTTCGCCGGTGACCAGCGTGGCGCGATGCACTTGCGCGAGGGATGCGGAACCGAGCGGCGTCGGATCGATGCGGGCGAACACCTCGCCTATGGGGCGGCCATATTCCTGCGTCAACGTGTCGACGACGATCTGATACGGCATCGGGTCGGCATCGGCGCGCAGCTTCGCGAGCTCGTCGCAAAACGACTGCGGCAGAATCTCCGACCGCATGGACAGTATCTGCCCGACCTTGACGAATGTGGGGCCCAGCGCCTCCAGCATCAGCCTCATCTTCACCGGAGTGAGGCCGTGCACCACGTCGAACTGGTTCGCAATGCGCATGATCTGTCCGAGGCGCTTGACTTTCCCGCGCCTCGTCAGGTGATATCGGCTGGAGAAGGTGTCGCGATGATTGTTGAACAGCCCGATGGTGGGAGACCCGTCCCATTCGCGGCGTTTGCCGGCACGTCGCGTCACGACGCCGTCTTTCGCCGAACCGTCCGACCCCGATGCGGATTTCCCCCGTTCCGGATCATGCCGTGGGTCGCCGGCATGGCCGCCCGCGGTATAGGACGGCATGGTGTGCTGCTCCGGCATGCTAAGCAGCGGAGCCTTCCGCCGGGGAAGGATCTTCGGCGGCGGCACCGGCATCGCTCTGCTCCTTGGCGCCCTCAGTCTTTTCCTCGGCCTTCTCCTTGGCCTCCTGCGCCTTGTGCTTGAGCTCGGTGTTCAACGCCTTGCCCTGTTCCACGGTGAGCTCGCCCTTCTTCACCAGACCGTCGACGATCTGCTGGCTCTTCTCAAAGCTCTGCTGCCCCAGCTCAACGCCGGTGGCCAATGCCCCAACGCCCGCGAGAAACACCCGGCGCAGGCCTTCACCCAAATCGAAATCAGCCATGATACCTCCTTTGGTTACTTGTGGTTTCAAGATTACCCCCACCCGTCGCATAACGCGATAGGGGTGGCGTGGTTTCCGCTATGAGATGGAAACCACGCCCCGGCAATCCGCTCATCGGCCCATCAAGCTCATCGACCCGTCAAGCATCGCAGAATCCGAGGGCGCGGAACCGTCCAATTCACCGGGGGCGGGCGGCGGCGACCTTGCGGGCCTTGTCCGCCAGAGCGTCCAACCGTGCCAGTTCGAACATCTGCTCGCTGGACTGGTCCGGCTCGAATTCCCCGTACCGTCTCGTCACTGCGGCCCGAATCAGGAAATCCGCGACCGCGGGGTTCTTCGGCAGCAGCGAGCCATGCATGTACGTGCCGATGACATTGCCGACACGAGCGCCTTCCGTATGATCCTCGCCGTTGTTGCCGGTACCGTCATGATCGACATGCCCCAGCGGCAACGTTCCCTCGCGCAGGAACGTCTGCCCGGAATGGTTCTCATAGCCGATCACGTCGCCGAATTCGTCGCTGTGCTCGACCAGATTGCCGATCATCCGGTGGCTCTGCCCCACCGTGTACGCGCCGAGCACGTTGATGCCGTCCAACCGCTCGCCTTCCGAGGTCTCGAAGTATTCGCCGAACAGCTGGAACAGGCCGCAGATCATCAGCATCGGCGTACCGTCCGCGGCCAGGTCGCGCAGCCGGCCGGCCCGCTTGAACAGGTCGCCGGTGATTTTCTTCTGCCCGGTGTCCTGACCGCCGCCACCGAGGATCATGTCCACGCGCTCGGGCCATTCGTCGCCCTGATTGTATGCGTGCAGGCGCGGCTCATACCCGTACAGTGCCAGCCGGCGCAGAACCACCAGCACGTTGCCGGAATCCCCGTAGATGTTCATGTCCTTCGGGTAGAGGGACATCACGTCGATCACTTTTCCCATATCCGTTCGCCTTTCCCGCTCATGCTGTCAGTCGCCGCGCCGTTCATCGCCCGACGCCGGCATCGGCGACGGTGGTCAGCTTGGCGAGTTCGGCACGCACGCGGAGCATCGACGTGTACGTGCAGTAGATGTGTTTGGGCACACCGGGACGGGCGGTGACGAACTGCCGCACCGCCGCCTCCAGATCCGTGCCGGTCTGCTCCACCCTGACCTGATCGTATTCGAGCCGCAACGCCATGTCCCAGGCTCGCGTACCCGACACCATCGCGACGCCAGTCGGGCGCAGGCTGGTGAAATCGACATCCCACAGCCAGCTCATGTCGCGCCCGTCCGCGTACAGGTCGCAGATGGCAATCATCGTGTCATGCCCGTCGGGCGGGAACGAGCCGAGCGACAGCCTGAAGCCCATCGGGTTCTTGACGAGCAGCAGCTGCACGTCGCTGCCGTTGACCGCAATCGTTTCGCCGCGGCCGAACGCGGGGGTTACCTCGGCGAGCGCCGCCAGAAGCCGGTCATGGTCTACTGGGCTGTCTACTGGGCTCTCGTCAGATATCGCCGCGTCTGACGCATGCGAGGCCTGGCCGGGCATGGTTTCGGCGACCTGCGCCGAAGCAATATCCTGCGCCATGACCGCGCGGACGGTGGCGAGCGCCGCCGCCGCGTTGAACAGGTTGTACACGCCTTCCAGCTTGACGGCGGTATGGACGGCCCGCCCGTCAATCAGGAAATCGGCCTCATGGTTGCCGACACGGGTCAGCGTGACATCGGCCGTCGCCTCGCGCCCATCGGCATCGGGGGCCTCAGCCGAAACCGATGTGCCTGCCGGCTCCTGCTGCGCGCGGTCATTTGCCGACGGCCTGCCATTGCCGGCCACGCTCGCGGCCTCTTCGGCGACGATGGTCTGCATGTCGTCGTCGGAGGGGAAGAACCGACGCAGTTCGGGCGCCAGCCCGAAATAGCGCACTCCGGTGCCTTCCGGCACGGCCGAAGCGAAACGCGCGACTCGCGGATCCTCACGGTTGAGCACCACGGTGCCCGTCGTCGCCTCGGCGACACGCTCCAGCAGACGCGCGGTGTTGTCGATCTCGCCGAACCGGTCGAGCTGATCGCGCATCACGTTGAGCAACAGCGCGAACCGCGGTTTCACCTGCTGCACGAATTTCACCGCATACGCCTCGTCAAGCTCAAGCACGGCCACGTCGGCGTCCAGCCTACCGCTCAACGGCACTTCGGTCAGCAGCGCCGAGACGACGCCGCGCGTGAAGTTGGAGCCGGTCGGATTGGTGAACACCTTGAGTCCCAGCGTCTCCAGCATCGAGGCGACCATGCGCGTCGTGGTGGTCTTGCCGTTCGTGCCCGACACCAGCACCACGCCATACGGCAGGTCGGCGAGCGTGCGGGCAAGGAAACCGGGGTCGATCTGTTCGACGATCTTGCCGGGGAACGCGCTGCCGCCGTGCCGCAGCAGCCGAGAGGCGCCGCGTACGGCTTTGCCGATCAGCGGCGTGGCGAACGCGGTCCATGGACGCGCCGCATCCGACTGCCCGCCCAGCGCCTCGCGCCGTGTTTCACGCGATGTTTCACGAGGTTGGGATCCGTTTTCCTCACCCATCGTCACACTCCTTGATCGCTGTTGTAGTCCTGCGGCATGTCCTTGAACTTCGAGTATGCGCCCAGAAACGCCAGATGGAACGTCTCCGTCGGACCGTTACGATGCTTCGCCATGATGATATCCGCCTCGCCGGGCCGGTCCTCCTTGTCGTAGAAATCCGGTCGATGAACCAGCAACACCACGTCGGCGTCCTGCTCGATCGAGCCGGATTCGCGCAGGTCGGACAGCTGCGGCTTCTTGTCGTTGCGCATCTCGGGCCCACGGTTCAGCTGGGACAACGCCACGACCGGCACTTCCAGCTCCTTGGCGAGCAGCTTCAGCGCTCGCGAGAACTCCGAGACCTCCTGCTGTCGGCTTTCCACCTGCTTGCCGGATGACATCAGCTGCAGGTAGTCGATAACGACGAGCTTGAGGTCGTTGGTCTGCTTGAGACGGCGGCATTTCGCACGGATCTCCATCAGCGACATGTTCGGCGAATCATCAATGAACAGCGGCGCGTTCTGCAACTTGTTCCAGAAATTGTTGAGCGTGTTCCACCGGTCGGCGGTGATGTCGTCGGCGCGGCGCATCGCCGCGAGCGGAATGTTGGTCTCGGCGGAGATGATGCGCTGCGCAAGCTCCACCTTGCTCATCTCCAGCGAGAACACGATCGACGTCATATTGTGATGCAGCGCGGCCGCACGGGCGAAATCGATGCCCAGCGTCGACTTGCCCATGGCGGGGCGCCCTGCCACGACCACCATCTGGCCGGGCTGCAGGCCCTGGGTCACGTCGTCGATATCGCGGAAACCCGTCGGCACGCCGGTTTTCAGATCGCCGTTCTGCAGCTTGTCGAGCTGTTCGAGCGCATCGTGCACCACCGGGCCGATGGCCTCGTAGTCCTGCTTGACGCGTCCGGTACTCATCTCGTAGACCTCGGCCTGCGCGAGGTTCACCACGTCTTCGGCCTGCGAGCCCTCCGCCGAGTAGCCGAGCTGCGCGATCTTGGTGCCGGCCGCGATCACGTTGCGCAATATCGCCCGCTGATGCACGATCTCGGCATAGTACGTGGCGTTTGCGGCGGTCGGCACGAACGCGACGAGCGTGTGCAGATAGTCGGCGCCGCCCACCTTGTCGAGGTTTCCGTCCTTCATCAGCTGGTTGGCGACGATCACCACATCGACGTTCTGCGAGTTCGAGAACAGGTCGATGATCGCCTCGTATATCGTCTGGTGCTTCGGCTGGTAGAAGTCGGTGACGTCGATCATCTGGCTGACCTCGCCGATAGCGTCCTTGCTCAGCAGCATGCCGCCGAGCACCGCCATCTCCGCCTCGTCGTCGTGCGGAGGCACGCGGTCGAACACGGCGTCGCGCCCCGGCAACCCCGCGTCGCCCTGCACATACGAGCCACCTGATTGCGGGCGCGGCCCTCCCCAATTCGTTTCTTCTGCTGCCATAAGACTTGAGTATATATCGGAGCTTTTCCGGTGGAAGATATCTGGCGAAAAATGCACAGGGCCATCTCTCGGACGGCATGTCGCGGTAAGCGGACGCGACATTCGTCACCGTCACGCACGGCTTGCTCGCAAGTCATATTCAGCCGGCGTTTACCTGCGCGACACGCACGGGTGACGTCATGTGGACAAAAAAAGTTGAGTTATCCACATTTAGGGGATAACTCTGGGGATAACATATGCAGTTATACACATCAGGAGGATAACTCTGTGCATAACATGGGGATAAGTCCATAAACGCCCCCCACTCGATTTGCCAAACACGTCGTCATGCGATATAAGCGCCCCATTCGGATCACCGCCGCGCTTTCAGCTCTTCGATGCCGCATACGCGCCCGCCCATATGAGCTACAGTGTGCATGTGCACACCCCTGACCCACAATCATCCGATCCCGCGACCGCCGGCACGGCCCGCACCGGTAACCGAGCCGCATACGGCCGCATACTCGCGCTGGCCCTCCCCACATTCGGCCAGCTCATCGCCGAGCCGACCTTCGTGCTCATCGACACGGCCATCGTCGGGCACATCGGCGTCTCCGCCCTGGCCGGACTGTCAATCGGATCGACCATCATCCTCACCGCGGTGGGGCTGTGCATCTTCCTCGCCTACTCCACCACCGCGCAGGTGGCTCACCTGCTTGGTGCGGGCCGCCGCCGAGAGGGGCTGCAGGCCGGCATAGACGGACTATGGCTGGCTCTCGGCATCGGCATCGTGCTGACGGCGGCTCTGTTCGCAGGGGCCCGGCCGCTGTGCGTGGCGCTCAGGGGCACGGGCGAGACGCTCGACCAGGCGGTGGCGTACACGCAGGCGGTGGTACTCGGCGCCCCTGGCATGCTGCTCGTGTACGCGGCGAACGGCATTTTCCGCGGTTTGCAGAAGGTACGCATCACGTTGGTGGCCGCGGTGTGCGGCGCCGTGCTCAACACCATGCTGGATGTGCTGTTCGTGTTCGGATTCGGCTGGGGCATCGCCGGATCGGGCGCGGCGACGATGATCGCACAATGGTTCATGGGACTGTTCCTGACGGTTCCGGCGGTGCTATGGGCGAAGGCCGACGGCGCTGCGCTGCGACCACGCCTGTCGGGCATCGCCGCCGCCGGAGGGGATGGCCTGCCGCTATTCATCCGCACACTCGCCATTCGCGCCGCGATGGTGATGACGGTCGCCTCGGCGGCCCGATTGGGAACGACAGTGCTGGCGGGGTTCCAGGCGGTGAACTCGTCCTGGAATTTCGCGATGAATCTGCTGGATTCGGTAGGCATCGCCGGTCAGACCCTGGTGGGCGCGGCGATGGGCGCAGGAGACCGCGCACGCACACTGCGACTGACCCGGGCCACGGGACGAGCCGGATTGGCGGCCGGAGCCGCTATCGGCTGTGGATTCGCCGTGGCCGGCCTGTTCATCGGCCGCCTGTTCTCGCCCAACCCGCACGTCCAGTTGCTGGTCGCCGCCGGCATGGTGACGATGGGTGCGTTCCTGCCACTACAGGGGTGGATGATGGCGCTGGACGGCATACTGATCGGCGCCCGCGATTTCCGCTACCTGGCGATTACCTGCACACTGACCGCGACGGTATACATCGCATTGACCGCGATCTGCGTGGATGCGGCCGCGCCCATGCTGCCCGGCGACCTGGCCTCGACCGTGCTGCTATGGGCGATGTTCAATATCGTGCTCATGGGCGGCCGCGGCCTGTTCAATGGTCTGCGCATACGCAGCGAATCATGGCTCGGTCAGACCGCCCTCTAACGACCGGCCCGCGACAGCCCTCGCTGCGCTGCGGAACACCCACCTTGACATCGCCTTTGCCTCAGCTAGCATCATATGATAATGGCATCGGCTCCCGAAGATGGGAGACGCCACGCGGAAGGAGATTCCGCCCCGAATCAGATGACATCCGAATACTCACAGATAAGCAAAGCATGATCGACGTGCGGGAGAAGTCCGCTAGGCAGTTCAGCGTGTGCCTGACAGGTCGCGGGTTCGAAAGCTGGGTGCGAGAGGGCAACGACACCTATGTGGTCGGCGGTCAGGAATACATGCCGCAGGACCTGGTCGTGGTACGCGCCCTCGACGCGGCGGGCAATCCCGTGTCAGCCGAAGTCAACGTCGACATAGCCACCTTCAACCTGTACCCGGATACTCTCACGGGCGGCGCTGTACATGGCACGCACCAGACTTTCGCGCCAATGGCTCCACCCGTATCGCTTGGATATCTCCTCACCGGCCGTAGCCCCGAGCGACGACCCGTCGGCGCGGGTCAGGTCATACAGCATGTCCAGCAGCATCGGATCACGGTCCACGCAACGGGCGAGCGACTCCCCCACGGCCGGATCGTTCGGGTTCTTGCCGGTCGCGAACTCAGAGAGCGTCAGATGCTCCCGCACCAGGATGCGCACCCATCGCGCGATGTCCGCGTCGAATCCCATGCGCTTCATGATCACCGCGGCGTGACGGGCGCCCTCTGCCGCATGATCGGTCACGAACGGACGTTTGCCGACATCATGCAGCAGGCCGGCCAATAGCAGCGCCGTGTAGTGACGGTCGTCATACCGCTCGCCTCGCGCCGCCGAAACCCGCGCGAGCCGTGACGTCACCTCGACACTGTGCCGGTCGATGGTATACCGGTGCGCTGCAGACGCGCTCGGGCGATTGCGTATGCCCAGCCATTCAGGCATCCATCGACCGGGTATATCCACGAAATCCAGTTCCTCCCACACGCGCATGAGCGCCGGCCCGGAGGCCAGCAGACGCACGAACAGTTGGCGCGACTCATCATCCCACACGGAATCGCGGATCGGGCAGCGCCGCAGGTTCTGCAAGGTGACCGGGCTGATCGGCAGCTCGAACTCGGCAGCCGCCGCGGCCACGCGCAACGGCAGATACCGGTCCGGCTCCGGTTCCACGCCCGGAGCCAGCACGATTTCCTGCTCGTGCTTGGCCACGCCGGGCGCGACCTGTTCGAACTTCGGGGCCTCTCGCCTGCCTCCACCGCGCGGCGACATCATCTGGAAGAACGAGAAACGCGGGCGCTCATGCGTCAGCGAATGCTCGGCACGCGACGCCGTGGAATCCAGCGCGAACGCGATCTGTCGGCCTATGCGGGCGAGCCGGGTCTGCAAGTCCTCGATGGAACGCGCCTCCCGCTCCCCCGGCGGCAGTGTCGGGTCGGCAAGACCCCGCATCGCCGCCACCTGCGCCTGATATGGGGCGAGCAGCCGATTCGCGTCCTTGCCGGCAGCCAGATGAATGCAATCGCGCACGTCCAGCAACGCCTCGACCTCGTCGTCATACCGGCCGTGCGGTCGGTCGGCAAGCCATGACACAGTCAACGCGGAGACCAGCACCGAATCGCGCAGACCGCCTCGCGCCTCCTTGATGTCGGGCTGGTTCAGGTAGGCGAGTCGTCCGAACTCGTCCAGTCGCTTGCGCGCCGAATTCAGCAGTTCCGGCAGCCGCTTGCGGACCGCTCGACGCCAGCGTTCCAGAATCGACGTGGCCGTCGCCGAAATCAGCGCCGTATCGCCGGCGATCGGCTTGACATCCAGCCAGCCCATAGCGGCCGGCAGATCGGAATCGGTCACGGCCTCGCACTGCTGCCGCGTGCGCACCGACTGATCGAGGTCAAGGCCGCTGTCCCACAGGGGATACCACAGTTTGTTGGTCAGCTCATTGAGCTGTTGGTCGTTGATCGTATGTGGCTCATAGATGATGACCAGATCCAGGTCGGAGCTCGGGCCAATCTGCCCCCGTGCGAGCGACCCGACCGCGCCGAATCCAATGCCGGTGGACGGCACGTCGAACGGCACCGCGGCCACCGCGTCACTCCACAGGCGGCGCAGGCAATCCATGGCGAGCTCCGTTCGCGCCCGGCGCTTCGCGGAGCCACCCCGGTACACGCCGTCAGCATCCGGCTGGCTCATGTCCATGAACCGTTGCTTGAGATGATCGACCGCCGAACTCAAGACACACCACCTTCACCAAATTCCGCCCCGCAGGCGGGGGGCTGTCGGTGGAGCCGACTGGAGGTGGTCAAACCCACCCGGGTGCACAAGACCACCCTCAGTCTCGCTACGCGAGCCAGCTCCCGCCAGCGGGAGCAATTTCAATCCTTGCCCTCCGCCACCGGAGGCAAGGATGTCGATATATAAAAGAGTCCCCGCATGGTCAGGTGACGGCGTGCGGGGACTTGTCTTACCGATAACCCGCGTCCGGCGGAAAGCGCCGAACCACGGGCCGCTTTCAGATCGCGGCGGAGCCGGTCTCGCCGGTACGCACGCGGGTCACGGAATCGAGCGGGGCGACCCACACCTTGCCGTCGCCGATCGTGCCGGAACCGGCAGACTTGACGATCACGCCGACCAAGGTCTCCGCGTCCGCGTCATCGGACAGCACCTCGACGCGAATCTTCGGAATCAGATCGACCGTGTATTCCGCCCCGCGGTACACCTCGGTGTGGCCACGCTGGCGGCCGTAACCGTTGGCTTCCGAGACCGTCAGGCCGTGCACGCCCGCAGCGGCGAGCGCCTCCTTGACGTCATCGAGCTTATGGGGCTGAATGATGGCAGTGATGAGCTTCATCTCACCTCACCTCCTTGAGAACCGAGCTGGCAGTACCAGCAAAATCATAGGCACGTTCGCCCTGATCGGCCAGATCGATGCCGCCGACCTCCTGGGCTTCGGTCACACGCCAGCCGATGGTCTTCTCCAGCGCAAACGCGATAATCGCGGTCACCACGCCGGAGTACAGCATCGCGCACAGGGCGATGATGACCTGCACGGCCAGCTGGCGCCAGTCGCCGCCGGCGAGCAGACCAGTGCCCTCGCCGAAGAAGCCGATGAGCACGGTACCGGTCAAACCGCCGACACCATGCACACCCACCACGTCGAGCGAATCGTCATAGCCGAGCTTGAACTTCAGGCCGCATGCGAAGCAGCACAGAACACCGGCGATCGCGCCGATGACCATGGCCCACAACGGCGATACCACATCGGCCGCGGGGGTGATGGCAACCAGACCGGCGACGATACCCGAGGCCGCGCCGATAGCCGTGTAATGACCGGTGCGGATCTTCTCAGTGAAGCCCCAGGCGAGCATGGCAGCCGCGGTCGCCGCGGTCGTGCTCATCCACGCATAGCCAGCGGTGCCATTGGCCGCGAACGCCGAGCCGGCGTTGAAGCCGAACCAGCCGAACCACAGCAGGAACGCGCCCAGCATGACGAACGGCACGTTGTGCGGGCGAATCGGCTGCGTGCCGAAACCCTTGCGCTTGCCGATGATCAGCACGATGATAAGGGCCGCCATTGCGGCGTTGATGTGAACGACCGTGCCTCCTGCGAAATCATGCGCCGCGGCGCCGATCGCGGTGGAGATCGGGCCCTTTGCGCTCAGAAGGCCGTTGTTCCACACCATGTGCGCCATCGGCGCGTAGTCGAACGTGACCCACAGCGCCACGAACAGCATCCACGTGCTGTACTTCACGCGCTCGGCGATCGCACCGCAGATCAGCGCCACGGTGATCATTGCGAACGTGACCTGGAACGACACGTCCACGCTGCTCGGGTACTTGTTGCCGTTCGCGGCAAGGCCGGCGGCCGTGTACTGACGGGTGCCGGCGTCGAACACCATCGTGTCCTTCAGCAGGAACCCGGTCGCAGGGTCACCGAAAATGCCGCCGATGCTGCTGCCGGCGTATGCGATCGACCAGCCCCACAGCGTCCATACGACCGCGGTGACCGACAGGGCCGCCGCCGACAGCATCAGCATGTTCAGCACGGCTTTGGCGCGCACCATACCGCCATAGAAGAACGCCACGCCAGGCGTCATGAGGAAAACCAAGGCTGCGGATGTGAGCATCCATGCGGTATTACCGGAGTCCATCGTTACCTTCCTCTCTTGTTCGTTCCCGCCGCCGCGCATCTTGACCGCGCGGGAAGCGGGTCGTTACCACTTCATCTGACATCCCCTGATAGGGGGAATCAACACAACGATATGCAACGCTCGCTGAGTTTTCAACACGTTACGGCACGTTACGCTCATGTAAAGCGCGATGACGCGGGTCTTGGCTTTCGGCCGGATTCCGGCGCAGGCAACGGTTCCGGAATGCAAAAGCCGGCTGTCCACGTTGTGGACTGCCGGCTTGCAGGGTTCATGTCCGACGGTTTGCGAACAACCTCACGCGAGAATGCCGTCGACGAATCCTTCCGGGTCGAAGGGCGCGAGATCGTCCGGTCCTTCGCCGAGGCCGACGAGCTTGACCGGCACGCCGAGCTCCTTCTGCACGGAGATGACAATGCCGCCCTTGGCAGAGCCATCGAGCTTGGAGAGCACGACGCCGGTGAGGCCGATCGCCTCGGCGAACACCTTCGCCTGCGCCATGCCGTTCTGGCCGGTGGTGGCGTCGAGCACGAGCAGCACTTCATCGACGGGCAGGTTCTTTTCGGTGACACGGCGAATCTTGCCGAGCTCGTCCATCAGGTTCGACTTGTTCTGCAGGCGGCCGGCGGTGTCGATGATGAGCACGTCGGCGTCGTCCTCCTTGGCGCGGGCCGCCGCCTCGAACGCGACCGATGCCGGGTCGGCGCCGTCCTTGTCGCTGCGCACGACGGGCACGTTGACGCGGGCGCCCCAGGTTTCGAGCTGGTCGGCTGCGGCGGCACGGAACGTATCGGCCGCGCCCATGACGACCTTCTTGTCTTCGGAGACGAACAGACGGGCCAGTTTGCCGGCCGTGGTGGTCTTGCCGGTGCCGTTGACGCCGACCATGATGATGACGCCGGGCTTGTGCGCGTCCGGCTTGTCGACGTTCAGACGGCGGTCGGTGTCGCGGCCGACCAGGTCGAGCAGGTTGTCGCGCAGCATGGCGCGCACCTCGTCGGGGCTTGCCTTGCCGGTGATGCGCGCATCGCGGCGCAATTCGCCGACTAGCTGCTCGCTTGCTTCGGCACCGACGTCGGCCAGCAGCAGCGTATCCTCGACATCCTCCCAATCGGATTCGGAGAGGTTGTCTTTGGTGAGGATGTTGAACAACGCCTTGCCGAACGGATTCGAGGACCTGGAAAGTTTCGCCTTGAGCCGCTGAATGCGCGAGCCGGATTTTTCCGGTACATCATATGCGGGAGCCGCCGGCTTGGCCGGGGCGGCCTGCGTCGGTTCGACCGGCTTACGCTCTTCCTCACTTCGAGGGGAGGCGGTTTCGCCCTCGGTTTCGGGAGCAGAGAGCTGCCTGTCAACTGTTGCGGCGGCCGTCTCGGGTTCTTCACCCGCACGACCCGCCTGGCGCGGCGATGTTGCGGTTTCCGCCGGCCGGCCGCCGACTTCGTTCTTACGCGACTTGCCGCGTACTACGCCCCACACAATAAGCAGGACGACAATCACCACTGCGGCGACGATGCCGATAATCAGATTCGTATCCATGGCTCCAGCCTAAAAACCGCAACGGACAGCGGCCGGGATACCACATACGTCGCGTTGTTGCAGCCAAGTCGACGACTAATTGGGCTGCTGGCACAGACGCTGCCCCTGAGTCGTCCCTACATATCGAACCGGGGAAGACGCTGGTATAGGCAAATCTGCCACCAATGCATAAAGCGGCATACCAGACGGCACCGGATTGCCAGCGGTCCCATGATATTCAACATAGAACAAGTCGGGCAATGGTGCCCCACCCTCATCGCGGTAACACTCGCGACCGCCACCGAAAACACGTATCAAACAGGACACGCACGACACGATGTCATGGTTGTCGAACTCGCTCGCCGTCATCGACGGGGCCACATACGTCTTCATGATTGACTCTCCTCAGCCGCACGACCTACCGCGAAAACGTAGACCCCGACAACATTTCGGGGGGTATAGGCGCTAGGCACCGCGACCACTACACTGGAGCTCATGGCCAATACTGCAAGAATGACGGCGCTGCAACGCCGCGAACAGCTCATCCGCGTGGGGCGAGCGTTGTTCGCATCCAAGGGGTTCGAGGCGGTGAGTGTCGAGGAGATCGCCGCGAACGCGAAGGTCAGCAAGCCGATCGTCTACGAGCATTTCGGCGGCAAGGAGGGACTGTACGCGGTAATCGTCGACCGTGAGATGCGCGAGCTGACCAATGCGCTCATCGAGGCGCTGTCCGACACCAAGGCGCATCCCCGCCAGATCGTGGAGCGCGCGGCACTCGCCCTGCTCACCTATATTGAGGAGAACTCCGAAGGCTTCCAGGTGCTCGTGCGCGACTCGCCGACCACCGACCCGGCCGGATCGTTCAACTCGCTGCTGGGCGACATCAGCCTGCGCGTGGAGGATCTGCTCACCGCCGCGTTCAAACGCCGGAAGCTCTCCGCCAAGGGCGTGCCATACTATGCGCAGATGCTGGTCGGCATGACCGTATTCACCGGTCAATATTGGGCGGATCGGCCGAAGGTCAACAAGGAGCAGCTCGCCGCATACATCGTCGACCTCGCATGGCACGGCCTGAGCCGGCTGGATTCCAAGCCGATCCTGCGGTTCGAGAGCCAGAAGGCGAAGCAGCTCGCAGCCAAGGAAGACAAAGAACGTCGAGACAAAGAGCGGAGCGAGACAACGGCCCCGGACGAGCCGGACGCTCCTGTCGAGACCGCCGAACCGGACGAACCGGCATACCTGCCCGCGAGCGCCGGCTGATCATCAGAACCGCGCACAAGCCGGAAGCCCAAAAAACGGCGGAACGGACGACGGGACTTGCCTGAACGCCGCTTAGTGATAGCTTTGCTTGTAGAGGTTAGACTCGCTGCAACATCCGAGGCGACGTGTCGCACGTCATCCCCGCGACACCTGTATAACGAGGAACTATGGAACAATCGTCGAAAACACTCACCTTCGTGGTGCCCGCCTACAACATGGAAACGTATCTGGAGCGCTGCGTGGAGTCGCTGCTCTCCGCGACGGACAACAGCGACATCGAAGTGTTGATCGTCGATGACGGATCCTCGGACGGCACCCCGGAACTTGCCGACATGTACGAGCGGCGCTGGCCCGGCAACGTGCGGGCAATCCACCAGGTCAACAAGGGCCACGGCGGCGCGGTCAACACCGGCATCGCCAACGCGACCGGCATGTATGTCAAGGTCGTGGACGCCGACGACTGGGTGGATATGCCCTCCATCGACACGCTCATGGGCACGCTGCGGGTGCAGCGCGTCGCCACGGATCCGGTCGACATGATCGTCACCAATTACGTGTACGACAAGGTGGGCAAGCGCGTCAAGCACACAGTGAACTTCCGTCATGCGATGGCGGCCAACACCGTGCTCGGCTGGGACGATCTCGGCTGCTTCGGCGTCGCCGAATACATACTGATGCACGCTCTGATCTACCGCACCCAGGTGGTGCGCGACTCCGGCATGCAGCTGCCCGAGCACACGTTCTACGTCGATTTCATCTACGCATACCAGCCGTTCCCGTGGGTCAAGTCGATGCTGTACATGGACATCCCGTTCTACCACTACTTCATCGGGCGCGAGGGGCAGAGCGTACAGACCGACGTGATGATCCGCCGCGTCGCGCAGCTGCGGCTCGTCAACCAGCGCATGGTGGAGGCCACTCCCGAACCGGGAACCGTGCCGGACGGCCTATACCGTTATATGATTCATTTCCTCGCGATCGAAAGCTCGGTCACGTCGGTGTTCCTGATCCTGTCGAAAGACAAGGCAAACTACCGTCTCAAGGACGAACTGTGGGCGGACATCGACAAGGCGTCGCCGGCCATCGGGCGTGACGTGCGGCGCAAGCTGGTGTCGCGCGCGCTGAACCTGCGTGGGTCTGTCGGGCGTTGGGTGATCCGACGCGGCTATGTCGTCGCAGAGAAGGTCGTCGGCTTCAACTGACGTGCCGCGCGGCGGGGCTGCCAGCTGATATTCGCCCCTCTATCACCGATCAGGAGAACGTCCATGATGCAATTCACCATGTCCGGAACCATGCTGCGCTTCGATGAGACGACGCTGCGGTTCTCATTCAGCCGCGACGGTGCGACCTGGAGCGGCTGCGACGGCATAGAGCCGCAGCTGATGCGCGAGGATCGTTCATTCTCGTTCGCCGGCGCCGCTACCGTCACGCATGAGCGGATCGAGACCGGCACCGGAGTCGGCGTGCGCAGCGTGTTCGCCGGGTTCGCGGGTGCGGATTACGCTTTTGAGACGTATATCTGGATCGAGCGGTCGAGCGGCGACGTGCTATGCGAATGGGTGCCACTGCGCGAGTGTGGGGCCGAGCCGCGCATCGACAGGGTGCTTTGGCCTGCGCCGCTGTCCTTCGACCATGCGGACGCGCATGACGTGACGCTCATCACCCACGAGCAGGGCGTGATGATACCGAATAACTGGCCTACCGAGGTCGGCACTGATGCGGTCTCCTTCGGCGGGCGGTTCGAGACTGCGGGCGGGTACATGCCCTGGTTCGCGCAGTTGCGCAGCGACGGGCATGCGTACATCGCCATCTGCGAGACGCCGTGGAACGCAGGATATGACATCGACCATCCGGCCGGCGGACCGTACACGCACGTCGGAATGTGGTTCGAGCCAAGTCTCGGCCGCATGGATTACCGCCGTGTCGTGCGATATCGTCTCCTCGACCATGCCGACCATACCGCCATCTGCAAGACGTACCGCGCTTACGTCAACGAACGCGGCCGGCTGCGCACGCTGGCGGAGAAGGCGGCGCGCAACCCGTCGGTGCGTGACCTGCTCGGCCGTTCATGGGTGCATGTCGGTATCAAGACGAACGTTCAGCCGGACTCGTCGTTCTATGATCCCGCGCAGCCCGGCAAGAATGATTCGCTCGTCACGTTCGCGCAGCGCGAGCGGCAGATGCGTACGCTGCACGAAATGGGTGCCGGGCGGCTGTACCTGCATCTGGACGGCTGGGCGCAGCCCGGCTACGACAACGGCCATCCCGACTATCTGCCCGCATGCCGCGAGGCCGGCGGCTGGAAGGGCATGAAATCGCTGATCGACGCCTGTCATGAGCAGGGAGACCTGTTCGGCACGCATGACCAATACCGCGACTATTACTTCGCCGCTCGCACGTTCGACCCGCGCAATGCGATCCGGCTGGCGGACGGCACGATGCCCGAGCACGCGATGTGGGCCGGCGGGCGCCAAACGTACCTGTGCGCCGAGCTTGCGCCGGATTACGTGCGCCGCAACTTCAGTGAGATCGCCACGCACGGCATCGCGCTGGACTGCGCGTATCTGGACGTGTTCACCTGCAATGAAGGCGACGAATGCTCGCATCCCGAGCACCGCATGACCCGCCGCGGATGCTACGAGCGCCGCGCCGAATGCTTCGAATACCTGCTGGCGCACGGCATTCTCACCTCGTCCGAGGAGGTGTCCGACTGGGCGGTGCCGAGCCTGGTGTTCTGCCATTACGCGCCGTACGACTTCCAGATGCGCTCCCCCGACGCGCCTCGGCACGGCATCCCGGTGCCGTTGTACAACCTCGTCTACCATGACTGCGTGATCCAGCCGTGGATGATGGATCGGGTGGCCGGCGGCGACGACTACATGCTGTACGCGCTGCTCAACGGCGGTGCGCCGTACCTGATCCGTGACGCCGCATATGCCGGCATGGACGGTGATATGAATGCCGCACTGCGCGCCCGTACCGAGAATGACATCGAGCGGTGTGCGGTCGTAGCCGGGCTGCACCTGCGCGTCGGCATGCAGGAGCTCGTGCGGCATGACCTTGTCGGCGGCGACCCGCTGGTGCAGCGCTCGGTCTTCGCCGACGGCACCGCCGTGACGTGTGATTTCCACGCGCAGACGTATGAGGTAGCAGCGAACGGTTCTCATTAAGAAAGGTGCGAGGATTCCGCACATTTTCAAACAAGCGAACATTGCGCAGAAAGCCCGGAATTCCGGGCTTTCTGCTGTTTTCATGTTCGTTTTCCCCGTCACACGGACTCGCACCTTTCTTATTGAGAACCGTTCGCTGCGACAAGGGAGCAAGCCCTCAGACCCACCTATCGGACATGGCGAACGAGTTGCGCATCAGGTTGCTCGACGTATACAGCACGTTATCGAGCAGCTTATGGGTCAGATCCTGCAGACGCCCGGCCATCGTCTCGTTCGCAGCCATGAGCGCCGCGCGGATGTCCCCGGCTTCGGCATCGGCGAGCGCCGCATCCGTTTCTTCGACAAGCCGGCGCCCGAACGCCCGCACCTGCTCGCCATAGTATTCGATCGCGTTGCGCGTCTCGTACCAGTGCGCGTCGGCAATTACGGCGATCAGACGGTTCGTCCAGTACAGGTTGTCGGTGGAGACCTCGGGCGTGGTGTCGCGCAGATACGCCGGAGTGTCGTCCACATTCGCATAAAAAGGTGCGACCGCCGTGAACGGACCGGAACCGAAGGCGATCCACATCACCGCCGCCGCTGCGGCCGGCACGTCGTGCCGCAGTTCGATCGCGACCATGTGACCAGTGCGGTTGATGCCGATCGGACGGTAGCGATGCCGGCTTTCCGGTGTGCCGAGCGTTCCGTACGGGTCAAAAGGCGTGCCTTCGAAATGCGACGACATCAGAAAGTCGATGTCCTCGACCGTCACCTTGTTCTCCGGCGCCCGGCACCACGGGATGTCGTCGGAGGTCGGCGTGTAGCGGGCCGCGGGCGAATCCCAATCCTCGCTCGGGTTCAGGTGACGTTGCATGTACCAGGCGCGCGGCGTGTTGTAGATATGGTCCTTGACGGTGCTGGTGCCGAACACCGCACGCGGGTTGATGTGGTCCGGCAGCACGGCGGCGACGCCGAAACCGGCGCCCTGCGCGGGCCGCATGGCACGGCCCAGATGGTGCCGATCGATGAATTCGCGCAGGTCCGCGCTGCACATGAAGAACCGCCGCTCGCCGAACGCGTCGGAGAAGTCGAAGTCGTCGATGCCCAGCTGGTTGGGGATCGTCGCATAGCAGTCGTCGGGCACACGGCGCGCAATCCAGTGGTGCCCACCGATTGTCTCGACATACCAGATCTCGTCCACGTCGGAAATGATCACGCCGTTCGACTCATAGGTGCCGTACCGTTCCAGCAGCTCGCCGAGCCGTTCCACACCCTCGCGGGCCGAAGAGACATACGGCAGCACCAGCGTGATGATGTCCTCCTCACCGATGCCGCCGGGGGTCTCCGGCCGATAGCCGGCCTCTCCCGGCACGCCTTCGGCTGGCCTGAGCTCGACCAGCGGGTCGGCGGCGAGCACGCGCTCGTTCACCGCGATGGTTTCGGTGGCGCTCATCGCCACGTTGCGCTCGCTTGCGCCGGCCTCGGCGAGCACGCCTCGGTTCGGCAGCACGTTCGGCGCGATGGTGTAGCGGCACGGGTCGTCCGGCAGGTCGATCTCGACATGGCTGAGCGTGCTGCGGTAGTGGCGCGGCTGGTCCGTCGGCGCCACGGCCACGAGCCGCTTGGGATCGTAGCGGCCGGAGCCGGAATCATCGTTGCGGGCGATGATCGTCGCGCCGCTGCAGCTGGCTGATTTTCCGATAAGCAATGTGGTGCATGACATGCCGACCACTGTAGGAGCCGGCCTCACCATCGCGCATCAACGGGACGGCTGCGGCAGAAAAAACTGCGGAAGGCCAAATATTATGTTTATGTCATCTCAGCCAAATACGCAGGGTTTCACACGAATTTTTCAGGTAAACCACATGACTTGCCCCGAAACATGCGTTTATATAGTAATCACGACCGCAAGGCCGCAATAACTGAACCCCTTCTTCTCTTCTCTCTCAAGCCCGGCTTCCCCGCCGGGCTTTCTCTTTTTCCGCGCCCCTCCATCGCGGTGTCGCACTTCACCAAAACACGGGTTGAAATAGCCGTTCTTGATAATTCCCCGTGTCAAATCGCCGTTTTCGGGCCACAAAACGGCGATTTGACACGGGGAATTGCGGATTTCGGCTATTTCAACCCGTATTGTGGCGCCCCGGCCCACGCATCTAGGCAAGGCATCGCAATCGGCGCAGTTTGTCTGGCGCGCCCGCCCGACCGCACAGGCGGGAAGCCCCGCCGAGGCCGGCACCGCACGCCAGAGCCGCTCCGGCAAGCTGACATCCCCGATCTGATCAACATCGGCGTGTTCTCCGCGCTGTACTTCGCGCTGGCCGCCGACCTGATTGCCAAAGCCGGCAAATACTCCAGCAAGATCGGCATCCTCATCAGCTACGTGGTGTTCGCGAACATCAACACCGGCACATCATGAATTCACGGGCAACATTCGAGAGCAGCCATGCGGGGCGAATCGGCGCATATGCAGCCGGCGCAGACGGCATGAGCAGATCCAAGTCCGCTCCCGCGCCAGCGGCCGTCATCCTCGACCCTCGGGCGAAACTGTATCTGCTGCTGCTCGCCAACATGCTGTTGTTCTTCCACGCGGATGCGCGAGCCGAAGCGCTGCTGACGGCACTGTTCCTCACGCCGCTGTTCCTTGCCGGACGCTGGCGTATGGGACTGCGGCTGACGGCCTGCTATGCGGTTCTGCTGGGGTTGGGATTGTTGTCGGACGCGGCGACGCTGGACACGGCGGGGGGGCTTCGGGCGCCGCGTCGGCCTCCGGCTCTGGCGCCGGCGCCTGGATACATGTCGTCGGGCTGTTTTCCGTGGGGCTTCGCATGATGATGCCCTGTTTCATCACCGGCGCCTACGCGTTCTCCACCACGCGCGTCAGCGAATTCGTGTGCGTGCTGCGTCGTATGCGCGTGCCCGAATCGGTGGCCATCCCCTGCATGGTGGTCATCCGGTTCTTTCCGACAATCGGGCGGGACTACCGGCGAACCCGCGACGCGATGGCCCTTCGCGGTCTTGCCTCCGGCCGACTCGCGCTGCTGCGGCATCCGGCCCAGTCGTTGGAGTTCGTGCTGGTTCCGCTGTTGATGAACGCGACGATCGTCTCGCGTGACCTGTCGGTCGCGACACTTGCCAAGGGATTGGGACGGCCCCGGCCGGCATACCTGCATAACGGAGATTCACAGCGTTGGTTTGATTGGGCGGCGATGGCGGTCTGCACGATCCCGCTGGCACTGAGCATCGGCGGCGTACTATGAGCGATGTGATCATACGGTTGCGCGATTGCTCGTTCCGATACCGTCAGGCCGATGCGGATTCGGAGGATGGCGCCTCGCCACGGGGCGCCGCGGCAGGAGAGCGCCGGCAGGCTGCCCGTTCAGTGTGCTGGTGGCGATGGATCCGATGCCCGAACGGGCTGCGCTGGCGAGCGGCGGCCTGCTCAGTCATCTGCATTTTCAGTACGCCAGCGATGACGGCATGCTGTTGAGGGCGGATTCCACATTGCGCAAACGCATGTGGTACCCGACGATGTGCGCCGCCGAAGACACGCTGCGCGACCAATGCGACATCGTGCGGACCCTGCACAAGCTGCCTCCGCTCGACCGCGAGGCATAGGCTCATCGCCGGCATGATCGCCCGTCGATGAGCCTTGACGTGTCACGCGAACTGGCTGTTGTACAGTGCGGCGTAACGGCCGCCGCGTTCCAACAGTTCATGATGGTTGCCGTGCTCGATGATGTCACCATGTTCCATATACAGAATCAGGTCCGCGTCACGGATCGTCGACAGCCGGTGCGCGATGACGAAGCTGGTGCGTCCTGCCATCAGTCTTGTCATGGCTTTGCCGATTTCCGCCTCGGTCCGGGTATCGACGGAGCTGGTAGCCTCGTCGAGTATCAGGATCGGCGGATCCGCAAGGAAGACGCGGGCGATGGTGAGCAGCTGGCGTTGTCCGACCGACAGGTTCCCGGCCTCGTTGTCGAGTACGGTATCGTAGCCGTGCGGCAGCGTGCGTATGAAGTAGTCGGCGCGCACGGCTTTGGCCGCCGCGATGATCTCCTCGCGGGTCGCATCGGGCCGCCCGTAGGCGAGATTCTCCGCCACGGTGCCGCCGAACAGCCACGTATCCTGCAGCACCATGCCGAATTCGCGGCGCAGATCGCCTCGCGTCATGGCGGCTGTGGATACGCCGTCAAGCGTTATCGCGCCGCCATCGATCTCGTAGAATCGCATCAGCAGGTTGATCAGCGTGGTCTTGCCCGCGCCGGTTGACCCGACGATTGCGATCTTCTGCCCTGGCTCGGCCACGAAGTTGACGTCTTTCATCAGCGGCCGTTGCGGATCGTATCCGAACCTCACGTGGTTGAACACCACACGGCCCTGCACAGGCTCCTCAGCGACCTTCGCCGCGTCAGCGGGCTGGGGGTCGGGCCGTTCCTCTTCCTCGTCCAACAGCTCGAAGGTGCGTTCGGCGGACGCGAGCGCGGACTGCAGCGAGTTGATCATGTAGCTGGCTTCGGTCAGCGGTTCGGACACCTGGTTGATGTATTGGTAGAACGCCTGCGCCACGCCGACGGTCATGCGGCCGCCAAGTACCATCCAACCGGCGAGCAGCATCACCGCCATCTGCGAGAACCGCGCGATCATGCGGATCAGAGGATTGACGGATATCGTGATGAAGTCGGCGAGCTGCGCGGCTTTTCGGGTGCGTTCGGCGGCGTCCTCCATCGCTGCCGCACTGTCTTCCTCGCGATTGTATGCCTTGATGATGTTACGGCCCTTGTAGTATTCCTCGGCCAGGCCGGTCAGCTCTCCGATGGTCTCCTGACGCAATGACGCGATCTCGAGGTTCTTGCGGGCGACCAGTTTGGTTACCCACATGCTCAATGCCATGAACACGAGGAACACGACCGTGAGCAGCCACGAGTAGTAGACCATGATGACCAGCGAGCCGGTCACCGTGGTGATGGCAGTGATGAGTCGCAGCAACCCCGTCTGCATGACTTCGCTGATACGGTCAAGATCGTTGGTGACCTTGCTCAGCACTTCTCCCGGCTTATTGCGGTCGAAGAAGCGCAGCGGAAGCCGCTGGATCTTCGCGCTGATCTGCTTGCGCAGCGTCAGGTTGAGGTTTTCGGCCACGGACGCCATCAGATAGGACTGCAGGTAGTAGAAGCCCCACTCGCCGAGATACAGGATTGCCAGAATCAGGATCGTCCAGCCGATACCGCCGGCGTTCCAGCTTACTGAGAACGGAACGCCGTCACGCCATGCGCCCTGCACGGCATCCCATATCGAGTCCACCACGACGGCGCTGTACATCGGAGCGGCGATATGGAAAAACGTGAACAGCAGAATCGACGCGGCGACCACGCACAGGCGCACCCGCTGATTGCCCAGCTGCACGAACAGCCGCCGAGCTGTGGCCATCGCGTTCTTCGGCGCTTCGAGCTCGATGTCGTCGGTCTTTACCGTGTCGCCCGCGTTCACAACGGTTTCCGTCATATCGTCATTCTGCGTTGTCATTCTCGTCACGCCTCCTCTCCCATTGCCGGCTCCTTGGTCTGCGATTCGACGATTTCGCGGTACACCTCGCAGTCCGCCATCAGTTCGTCATGTTTGCCGATGCCTGCCACTTGTCCGTCCGACAGCACGACGATCTGGTCGGCGTGCTGGACGGTGCTCACGCGCTGCGCGATGATGAGCACTGCACGCCCGTTCGTCTCTGCGGCGAGCGCATGCCGCAACGCGGCGTCGGTCTTGAAATCGAGCGCCGAGAAACTGTCATCGAACACCACCAGCTGGGTGTCTCCGGTCAGTGCGCGCGCAATCGACAGACGCTGCTTCTGCCCACCGGAGAAGTTCGTACCGCCTTGCGCGACGCGGGATTCCAGTCCTTGCGGCAGCGAATCGACGAACTCGCGGGCCTGCGCGACATCGATCGCATGATTCAGCCGCTCATCGGAGGCATCCCGGTCTCCGTACCGCAGATTGTCGGCAATCGTCCCCGAGAACAACCACGCCTGCTGCTGTACGTAGGACACGCGGCGCCGCAGATCGTGCTGCGTCATCTTGCGCACGTCCACGCCATCGAGGGTGACTTCTCCCCAATTGGCGTCATGGAACCGCAGTGCGAGCATGGCGATCGTCGATTTGCCCGAGCCCGTGCCACCGATGATCGCCGTGGTCTGGCCCGTCTTGCAGGAGAAGCTGACATGTCGCAACGTGTCCTCCTGCGCGTCCGCGAAACGGAATGTCACATCGCGGAACGCCAGCACCTCGCCGTCCGGGAGCGGACCGCGGCCGCTCATATCCACCGCCGCGCCCGGCTCCGGGTCGGCGATCTGCGGACTGTGGTCCAGCACCAGCCGCACACGCTCGCAGCATTCAAGTGCCCTCGGCAAGGTGATGATCACCATCTGCGCCATCATCAGATAGAACAGAGCCATGATCGCATACTCCACGATGGCGGTGATGTCGCCGATTTGGAAGTTTCCGGCGCTGATGCGTCCTCCCGCGAGGAAATACACGACGACGATGAATGCGTTCATGCCGAAGTACGACAGGCCGTCGAGGTTCGCGAATAGCCGGTTCGCCTTGATGGACGTATCGGCGTAGTCGACGAACGTGCCGTCCATGCGCCGCCGCTCATGGGATTCCTTGTTGAAGGCGCGGATCACGCGGACGCCGGTAAGGTTTTCGAGTAGCACGGCGCCGATGCGGTCAAGCAGTTTCTGCAGTTTGCGGAACAACGGCGCCGCGGATCGCATGATGAACAGCGCCACGACGCACACGAAGGCTATCGCCACCAGCAGCCACAGAGACAGGGTCACGTCGAGCCGGAACGACAGGGTCAGCGCGATGATGAATATGATCGGCACCGGCATCAGCATGCACAGCACATTGGTCATGGCCATCTGGATGTTGACCACGTCGTTGATCGTTCGCGTGGTTATCGATGCCGTACCGAAATTGCGGAAATCATAGATCGACAGATCCATGGATTTGCGGTACAGAGCCATGCGCATGTCCTTGCCGACGCGAGAGGTCAGCTGCGAGCAGCACCATCCGCCCGCCACGGCGCACATGCCGGAAATCAGCGCGGCCACGCCCATGCCGACCGCCGTGATGGTCATCTTCTTGAATGATGCGGATGTCGCGCTTTCGTTCAGCAGCTCCGCTGCGAATGTGGGAATGACCAGCGCGCCGACGACGTCGACCAGCAGCAGCACCGTCGTCACCGCGCACAGCGCCCAGTATGGCTTCATGAAACGGGCAACCAGCCGCATGCTTCTTCCTTCCCCTCGCGAAGTCGTCTACGCTCATATCTCAGTATTGTCCCAAAGTAGGACAATTGAGCCATACGGCGTGGCGAAGTCCGAGACGGGAAAAACTACACGGAAATGTCATGCATCTGTTTGCGGAACACCCGCCCGTAGACGCCCATGCCCTTGAGCAACGCGCTGCGCAGCTCGTCAGGAAGCTCGCTCATCGCCCGATACTCCGCGGCGCGACTCGGCGCGATCAAGCCGTTGCAATATCTGCGCCCGGCAGGCGTGAAACGGACCGTTTTGACCCGACGATCGCCTTCGGTGTCCCCAAGCTCCACGAACCCATGCGCCACAAACGATGCGATGACATTGTTGACCGTCTGCCGCGGCAACAGCGTGTACTCGCAGATCGCCCGCTGCGACGCCCCATCATGGTCCTTGAGGTAGTCCAGAATGCACATCACATTATCCGACACTCCGGCTCGGCGAGCGTAATCCGAATACGCCACGTCAATGCGATGCAGTTCATCGAAGAACAGATCGATATGACTCGCGATCGATGACGCTTCAATATCCCGAGCCATGTCTCTCTCGCCGCCATGCCCCACAGCGGCACTCTCTGAATTGTCCGACATAAGGACAATCATACAGGCATTTCAGCGATTGCGCCAGAGGGAACGCCTCACTGCCGCAACAGCGCCGACACACGATTAAATCCCTCCATTGAAGCCACGGCTCAGGAAGCCATTGCGTTTGTTCTGTCTCAATGTCCCGGGCGACACACGCGAGGTGGTTACGCCGATGACGCACACGAATGGAACAGCAAAGGATGCGATAAATGATCACGATGACCGCTACGCCGCGCCGACAGCACACGATCAGAGTGTCGGCTGAATGGGATACGGCAGGGGAATGAGATCGCCGCTAGCGTCATAGAACTCACGTAGGTTTATGGCGCGCACGCCCATCGCCTCGACCACATCGGGAATCTTAGGCTCTTTCTTCAACGGGTTGTTGGGGATGGGATGTACTGCTTGCTCATTGGTGACGACAATGATCCGGCCGGCCCCACCGGGCGGTGCAGCGTTCGATGCGTTTCCCGCCGATGATCAGCACCGGCAGTCCGGCGTTGCGGAAGATCTCGGTCACTCCCCTGCCTTTCCCGTGTTCGCGGAGGAAGTATCTTTTGAACTCGTCGGAATAGATGATGCGCGTCGGAGTGACGTTGGACACGGCCCACAGGCCGCGCAGGTACGAGGTTCGTCAGGAGTGAACTCCCTTCTCATCGCCGTTCCTTTCCGTATGAGACGCCATATACGGCAAAGGCCGGCATCCCATGGCGGTTTCCATGGGATGCCGGCCTCTCGGACGGACGTCCCCTTGAGGGAGAAGGACCCGAAGGGCCGGGGGCATCCGTCAGACCGTTCAGGCGATGGCGCTCGCCTTGCGGGACTTGACGCCGACGGTCACGCCGGCGCCGATCAGGAGGGCCGCAACCACGGTGAACAGCACGGTGCCCGCGCCGCCGGTGAGCGGCAGCTGGGTGATGCTCTTCACGTTCTCCACGACCACTTCGGCGGTGCTGCCGTCGGAGACCAGTCCCCAACGATCGCTGCTGACGCCATCGGCGTCGATCGTGTAGGACGGTTTCGCGGTCTGGTCCGCGCCGGTGCCGGAGAGGTTGGCCGCGATCGTGAAGCTGAAGAACACACCCACGTTGACGTAGCCGTTCGGGGCTGCGATCTCCTCGATGGTGTACTTGCCCTCGTCGAGGGCCGGGAAGGTCACCTGGCCGTTCTTGCCGGTGGTGAACACGCCGGAGGTGGCATCAGCGGCGGGCTTGGTGTCGAGGGTGCTCCACTTGCCGTTGCCGTCCTTGTCGGGGGTGTAGGCGAGGTACTTGCCGTCGGCATTCTTGATGGCGAACTTGGCACCCTCGAGCGCAGCACCGGTGGTCTTGTCCTTCTTGACCAAGGTGTAGTCGAAGTTGAAGACCTTGACCGGGGTGCCCGGCACTTCCTGCTTGCTCTCGTTGTTGCTCGGATCGTTCGGATACCTGATCGTCGGGGTGTTCGCGGCGCCAGTGTTGCCGGTGCTGCCGGTCACGGTGGCCTTGTATTCGACGGTCACGTTCTTGCCGACCAGGTCGGCGTCGGTGAACTTGGAGTCATCGGCGGGGGTGCCCTTGAAGCCCTTGGCCTTGATGTAGGCGCTCAGGTCGATGATGAAGGTCTTGGACGTGGAGTTGAAGCCGGTGACCGTGTAGTCGGTGCCGGCCGTCAGCTGCTTGTTATCGACCGTGACCTTCAGGGTGTCGGTCTTGTAGGACAGTGGCGCGTTGTGCGCGAACTTATCGGACACGGTGAACTGGTAACCGTTGACCTTGTAGCCCACGTAGTTCGGAACCTTGGTCGTGATCGTGTAGGAGGCATCCTGCCCGGCTGCGACGGTCTGGTCGGTCACGGTCTTGCTGACCGACGCGGTCTGGTTCTTCATGTCGATGGAACCGGAGGAGTACACCGTGTTGTTGATGGTCAGCTTGGTGCCGGCGAGGATCGGCAGGGCCTTGCTGCTCTTGCCGGTCACGGCCTGGTCGACGATCAGCCACAGGCCCGGGCTGTCCAGCGTGAACGTGGCCTGTTTGTTTTCGTTGGACAGGGTCGACGTGACCGTGGTCGTGGCCTTGGACGCGAGCTTGTCGGCGAGGCCGCGGGTGGTGCCGTCGCCCAGCCACGGGCTCGTGGTGGACTTGTCGAGCTTGGTCTGGTCCTGCTGCTGCGCCCAGGCGAGCGGATCGCCGGTGCCCGTATACTTCAGGTAGTCGGCAATATCCTTCTTGAGGCCGTCCTCGGTCTTGAGGGTGACGCTCTGGTTCGGGGCGGTGCCGTACACGTCGTAGGACGCGACCTTCACGACCTTGAACGTGTGTCCAGTCAATTGGTCCGCGCTCGTGGCGTTCAACGTGATGGTCTTCTCACCGTCCGTGACGACCTGCGCGTTCGCGCTGGACGCCGCGACGGCCCCCAGTCCCGCGACGGTGGCGATGGCGGCCGCCATCGCCGTGATCTTAGTGAGTTTCATGGGGAACTCTCCTTCTTTCATGAACGACCGTTCGGCCGGACGGCCGGACGGGCCGCGCGCCGCGCGTGCGGCGCACGAAATCTGTCGCTACGCCCTGGAGCATTTCGCTCCGAGGACGGCCAGCACGAGCGCCGCGGCGATGACGGACAGGCCGAGCATCGTGTTGTTCCTGGCCTCGGACGCGCCCGTCAACGGCAGCGCGCTCTGTGCGACCCGCGTGTTCGTGAACGCCGCCTTCGCGATGCCGGTGGCGTCGGCCGTGTTTCCCTCGTCGTCCTTGGTCCTTGCGATGGAGACATGGACGGTGAGGGCGCCGCTGGATGCGGTGCCGCCGATGGCCGTGATGGTGATCCGGTATCCGGCCTTCGAGCAGGCAAGGTCGCCAGGGCAGTCCGTCCGGTCCACGGCCGCGTCAAACGTGTACGTGCCGGCCTTGGACACGGTCGCCGTGGCCAAGGTGAAGTCCTTGGCCACGCCGTCCCGCAGACCGCCGACGGACCGTGTTTTGGATACCTTGATGGTCTTGTCCCTAACGGCCTGTCTGGTGGCCTGGTCGGATGGGATGAACGTGAACCTGAACGCCTCGCCGTTCTTCGAATCGCGGCCGGTCAGGGTTTTGGAGCCGTTCACGGTGACCGTGGCGGGTGTCGGGCTGTTGACGAATCCACTGGCGAACGTCCAGTCGGGATGCGTGTTGTCGAGCGTGAACGGGTGGCTACTGTCATCCTTGTGGAACCCGGACGGGGCTTGGGATTCGGTGAGCGTGTATGCGCCCATGTCGAGGCCTGTCACCCTGAACGATCCGTCGGTCCGATCCTCGTCGCCTTCGCCGTTGTCCGTGATGGTCCTGGACTGGCCGTCCGGGCCGGTCAGAGTCCAGGAGGATCCGGCCAGCGGATTGTTTTCGGTGTCGGTCTTGCGCCATGAGACGGTTCCCTTGCGGGTCTTGACGTCGACCAGCCGGGTGTCGAACGTGGCGCGGCCGCATTGGTCTTTGACCGTGACCTTCACATGGCATGGGCCTTCGTTCGGGAACGTGATGGAAGTGGCCGATCCGGTCAGGTCGGAGAACGACGCGTTGCAGTCGGATTGCCACTGGTACGTGTATGGCGGCGTGCCTTTGGTGACGGTCACGGAAGCCTGCACGGTCGATCCGGCCGTGGCGTCGGACGGGATCGTGGCCTTCACGTCGAGGCTTTTCTCCACTCCGGACAGGATGAGGAAGTTCAGGAACGCTCGTATGGCGTTGCGGTCGGCGTCGGTGTTTTTTTGAATTCGTGTCCGGCCTCGTACATGACCATGCCGTTGCCGTAGTCGCCGTATCCGGGACCCACGGCCATGAACACGGCCGGACCGGGAGACATACCGGCGAGGACTTGCCGCTGGTTCGGGTCGGTCTCCAGCACCCTGGTGGTGGCGCGCCACGCGCTGCCGGGGGCGGGCATGTAGATCTCTTCCGCTCCGTTGGCGTGCGCGGCGAACGTGTTCCCGACGAACTGCATGATCGGGTCCGACGCGGCACCCGCCACCTGGTAGGCGCCGCTTACACCCGACGCTCCTTTATGCTTGTCTCCGATGAGCAGGCCGTTGGTGGACAGGAAGAACATGGAACCGTCATCCACGCCCTTGCCCTTGGTATTGCTTTCGAGATAGGAGACGGCGTGGCATCCGGCCCAGATGTAGCCGCCGCCCTTGTTGAAGGAGGCGAGTGGGCTATGCGTCGCTGTGGTCGGTTCGGCGTGCGGCATGACGTAGATGTCGTCGCAGGAAGAGTCCAGGTCCGCCGGAGTCGCTTTTTCTTTGTAGACGCGGTCATCGCTGGCATTCTCGTTCCGCAGGATGCCAGCCTTGACTAGGTACTTCTTGGCTATATCGCCGTTTTGCTTGTCGAGCACGACGCGGGGGACCGAGGAGATCTTCCGGCTGTCGGCAACCGTGACGGCGGTGTCGGTGGGCCCATCGATGCGCACGCCGTAGCCGCGCCACTTGAACAGCATCGACCTGACGTTGTAATCGACGTCGTCGCCGGATATGACGAACGGGCCGGAGATGTAGTTCCTGCCGTTGTAGGTGAGGTCCACGCCGGTCTGGCTGGTCTTGCTCCCGTTGATGACCCAGTACACCGGGACCTTGGCGTTGAGGACGAGATCGTAGATGAGGCCGTATGGTTTGAGCTGGGCGTCGTCAGAAAAGGTGTCGCCCATGTCGACGATGTACGAGCCGGCAGGGAACGTGATCTCGCCCGTCTTGCCGGCGGACTTCACCGCTGTCTCCGCCGAGGACGTGCCGGCCGGCATGTCCTCACCGCTCGCGGTGCCGGCCACCGACAACGCGAGCACCATGGCGAGGGCGACCATCACGGCCAGGAGGAACCTATCCCCCCCCCGGTGGTTTTTCCGTTTTCCGCCATTCTCATCAGTGCTTCCTTCCAAGGACGGAATCGGATTTCACGCCCGAACTATGACGCCGCGGATCAGAATCTCTTGTGAACAACAGCGGTATGCACAACGCCGCGAGCACGTAGGCCGCCACCACGGACAGAGGGACCGGACGCGGGTCGATGACCTGTGACTCGTCCGGGATCTCGTCCGGGATCGCGGCGCGCAGTCCGGACACGAGCAGACGGTGCGTGTTCACCCCGTACGGCGTGCATGTCATCAGGGTGACACGGTCCTCGTCCTCGACGATCCTGAGTTTCGACACGTCGGACGGTTCGATCACGCTGACGCGGTCGACCTTGTAGCCCAGGGTCTCGCCCATCACCTTGATGTAGAAGGAATCGCCCTTCTTGAGCTCGTCGAGCCTGGTGAACATCAATGCCTTGATCAGACCCCTGTGCCCGGTGATGACCGCGTGCGTGCCCTTGCCTCCGACGGGCAGGCTACTGCCGTACAGGTGGCCCGCCCCGAGCTCGAGCGTGGATTCGGACGTGCCGTGGTAGATGGGCAGGTCGACCCCGATCCTCGGGATGTCGACCGACCCCATGACGCCCTCGCCAGCGTCAAGCATGGAGAGGTATCTCTTGTCGGAGACGGAACCCCTCGTCTGCGTGAACGGGTCGTTGGCCTCGCCGAGGACGTACTGTCCGTGCGAGGCGAGGTTGCGGTTGTACGCGCGCGCCTCCTTCAATTCGTTCTCCGCCCGCTGATACGGCCAGTCCGCGACCGTCTCCTCCAGACGACCGGACGTGGCGGACTGTTCCCCGGCGGACCACGACTGCAGCATGACCGGCACGGACACCACCACCAACCCCGATACGACGAGCGCGACGGACACGACGGACAGCAGCCTTCCCCTGAACGACGCCCGGCGGCGTGCGTCGTAGGCCTTCCGGACGTCCTCCAGGCCCAAGACGGCTCCCCAACCGCGGACGATGGTCTTCGACGATGCCGGCATGCGCACCTCCCTCCAGACGGATCGGCTTGGTTCCCTCACTGCGGAAGGCAGAATAACGCGGAACGGCGACGAGGGACGTCTTCCACCCGACGCGCCATCCCCCCCCCGCCGTACGAAGCCGGGATTCCTTTGCCGCGGACGGCAGCCACGACATCACCCCCTCCCCTTTGACCCTTCCTTTCCGACACGCCGCATTTCTGAAGGATGCCCCCCATATCGTCTCGGCGGTCCGTCAGGAACGACGGGCGGACGGCCGTTCCCATGAATCGTCGGGCCCGCTCCCACGCGCGGGGCCGGTTCCATGACCGGTACGGCCCCGACCTGTCTTCCGTTGTGTTCTGATGCTCCTAATACATTGTCGAGCGTTTGAGCATGTTGTTTCGGGTCGGCGATGGAGTGCATCCATCGGAGCCCGTTCGTCATGAAGGACATCGGCAAGCGGTTTCCCGTCGCCGCCGACCATCACTTGAAAAACACTGGCCGGCACCCAGAAGACACGGAAATGGCGATCCCCTACGTTCGGAGCCATGAAATCCTTGAAGTAACAATCGTATCTCGAAGATTCCGGCTCGCTTCGACTCCCTGATTGTTAATCGTCCGATATCTAATCAGCTCGTCTTCACGAGCTTCAGGAACCACGGAACGCACCAACGCACCAAACGGCATCTGCAACGCAGAACCAATCGTGGATAGCTTGGTAAAAGACAAGTCCAACGGAGCATCCGCATTTAGCCATTGAGGAAGCTCGGCAAGACCATCTCTATGTGCTACAGCCACCGGAGCGTGGCTGGATGTACGGTAATGGACGCCATCGCCACACTCCCCTCTGATATCGCAGATGAAAAGACCCGCCACATGTAAGAGCAGCAGTCACGGCTTCAGGCGGGTATTGGCAATTTTCATGATATCCGAATGTTGGATTTCAACACGAGCAATGAATCGACAGAAGGAAGCACCTCCCATCAGACCCCTACCAAGGCCGAAAGTCAACGGCAAGCAAAAAGTCCCCGGAAACGCCGATTTCCAAGGACTTAACCGTGCCCCCTGTGGGATTCGAACCCACAACCCACGACTTAAAAGGACGCTGCTCTAACCGTTGAGCTAAAGGGGCAACATTACCAAGATACACGCGAACACCGGACAATGTCCAGTGCGGCGTTGCGCGCATGCGGCATCTTGCGCGCGCTGACTGACGACCACCCCCAATCGCTACGCGGCAGCCCCCGCCAGCGGGGGGGGGCAAAAGATGGCACGACCCCTACGCGGCAGCCCTCCGGGCCCTGCAACTACGGATGTGCTGCGCACGACCATTCTGCTGCTCGCCTGTCAGCTCGACTTCGCCTACAAACAGCTCCGCTGTTTGCTTAACGGCTCAGCCCGCCAGCGGGGGGAGGCAAGACAGCAGTCGCCCCGCGACGCGCTGAATCAGATCAGGCCTAGGGTGACGAAGGCGTTGGCGATACCGTCGTCGTGGATGTCGGTGGTGGTCATGTCGCAGAAACACTCGATGCCGTGAGTGGCGTTGCCCATCGCCACGGACGTGCCCGCGGCCTTGAGCATCGCGGTGTCGTTGTCGCTGTCGCCAATCGCGATTGTGTCGACGATGCTGTAGCCGAGGTCCTTCGCCACATCGCACAGGGCCGTGCCCTTGTCGACGCCGTTGATGAGCAACTCGCCGTTGTTGGGCGAAATATCATCGTACGAGCCGTGAACCAGCGTGAACCACTCCCCCAAATCACGCGATACGTCATCAAAACTCACATCGGGATCCGCTCCGGAGAAATACGAGCCCTTGCTCGCATGGATGACATGCCCCAGCGTGGAACCGTCCGGCACCGCGATGTCGTCGATCAGATGCCAGTACCGCGCGAACTGACCGTTCTTCCACACGGCCGACCCCTTGGATTCAAGATGCCGCGCATACCCGCGCGAGATGTACATGCCGTCCGCGCCCTGCCACTGGTAGTTCTCGATGCCGTGCCGTTCGAAATACGCGGTTGCGGCGTCGATCGCCTCGGGCGCGATGTCATGCCGGAACAGTACCCGCCCGTTGACGTCCGCCTGCGCTCCGGCCACCGAGATCACGCCGTCGAATCCGAGATCGAGAATGCCGCGTTCGATCTTCGGCATCGAGCGTCCGGTGCAGATGAACAGCTTGTGGCCGCGCGACCGGGCCGCCTTGCATGCCTCCTGCGCGGAGATCGGCACTTCATGCCGTTCGTCGGCCAATGTGCCATCGATATCGAGAAACACCAGTTTGCTGGACATTGCCACCCTTCCCGCGCCTTCTCCAGGCGCTTCCGGTGCACCAGTGTAGGACTTCGGGCGGTCTTGCACTCCGCCCGGCCCGGCACGGCCCGGCTCGGCACAGCCCCGCCCGCGCACGGCCCACGACCTACATGCGCCCTGCCCTGGACGGGTCGATGGACATGGTCTGGAATCGGTTCGCCATGAAATCGTTGCCGAAATGGTCGGCGAAGAACTGCGTGATCGGCGAATCCAGCGCATGCCCCGCCATGCGCCCGTACCAGCAGTCGAACGCCATCAATGTCATCATGCCGTCGATGAACAGCAGCACGAACACCACGGCGGTCAGCGAATACCGTACCTTCCACGGAATCAGGTTGATGAACTTCAGCAGGTACGGCAGCACGAACTTGATCCAGGCAAGTCCCATAATCCCCCAGAACACCATGTACTTGCCGGAGGTGCGACCGCCTATCGACAGCCATTCGCCCGTGTAATCCCAGGCCTTGATACCGAACGCGACCTCCATGAACCAGCTGGAGCAGTACTCGAACACGCCGCCGATCAGAGCGCTGGAGAAGAAGATCAGCACCCAGTTCGAGCGCCACAGCCGGTTGAGCAGAATCGTCATGAATCCGGCGCCGAACCCGTAGATCGGCGAGAACGGCCCCCACAGCATGCCAGCGCGATCCTGATATTCGCCGTAGTAATACCAGTGATATATCGTCTCGACCACCAGCCCGATCATGCAGCCGATGACGAAAATCCAGAACAGGTTGAAGAAATCCAGCGAGATATAGCCCTTGCCGCTCATGTCGCGGCCGACCATGCCCTTGGCGAGCGCCGCCTCGTATTCGTCGCGCTCATCCATGCGCTTGAGCGCGCGCTGCAGCCGCCGTTCCTCCAGCAGAGTCGGGTCAAGGGTTATGGCGAGCGCGACCAGTATGGTCATCTGGATGGACGGCACGAGCAGATTCGCGCCCAACCCGTCCAATGCGAGCGACAGCAGTCCCTCGGCGAACGTCACCATCATGACGATATACGACCACCAGGCGGAATACCGCCGTCGGTTGCGGATCAGCAGCACGCCCAGCACGGTCAGTCCTGCCGCGTTGGCACTGGAGACCACCGTCTGGGCGCATGTGAGGATGAATGTCAGGTTCAGCACGTCGACGGTCACACGGCCGTCGAGAATCTCATGCACCGAATATCCCGCCATCAGCACGATGACGGGGAGAGTGATGACGCCCTGCAGCAGCACGAGCACGCCGTAGATGCGGGCGATCAGCGGCAGCCGCCTGTCCGCGGCATCCTTGCCGGAGTGGCTTTTCGCTTCTTGTTCGACGTCGGCGAGTACCGCCTGGTTGGCGAGTGCGTCGACGTCCGCGGCGAGCTCCTGCCCGTCGCGACGCTGACTGGTCGTGTCAGAGGCCATGTATCAGCGCTTCGACGAGCGTTTGCCGGCGTTCGCGGCGTTGACGGCACGCAGCAGCTGCCAATCGCGTGTCATGTACATGCCGAAGGCCACGCCGAACGCGATCAGCCCCACCATGTCAGCGGTGAACAGCGAGAAGACCATCACGAAGATCATCCAGCCGACCGTCCATTTGAACCGCGGACCGGGCTGCATGTGCTTCACGGCCATATATATGGTCACCGCGGCGACTCCCGCCGTCACGATGGCGTACAGGATGATGAGCGCCGTGTTGCTGCTGTTGCGGCTCAGCGCGGTCACGGCCTGAGCCGACGTCCGGGCGGCCTCGGACGTACTGGAAATCACGCCGAAGTACGACAGCGCGAAGAAGATGGCCATGCCGACCGAATACACGGCACCGGCGCACATGATCACACGTTCCGGCGTTCGTTTGGAGAATGGCGAGCGCGCATTGGCTTTTTCACGCTCGCGCAGATAGTTGTTCTGCTTGGATGTCATAACGGCGATACCTCCGACGTCGGTGTACGAATCATGTTCCATCGTAATACAGTCAGATGGATTACGCTCCTTGCCGGAAAGCCGTGCCGTGCGCGGGCTGGGGCTGCTACACCACGCCCAGCCGCTCGAAGGCGTGCGCGAGGCCGCTCGCGTCCACCGCATCGGCGACCCAATCGGCGGCGTCTTTGGCGCACTGCTCCCCGTTGCCCATCGCGATGCCGATGCCGGCCACCTCGATCATGGTCAGGTCATTGTCGCTGTCGCCGATCGCCACCGTGTCGGCGAGCGGCACGCCCATGGTGGCCGCAGCGAAACGCAGTCCCTCGCCCTTGCTGACGCCCTTGCACATCGTCTCGCCGTTCTCCGGCGCGAACATGCCCATCGAGCCGCGAACTATGTCCAGGTCATCCCGACCACGTCACGCACCTGCTCATAGGTGATGCCCAGCTCCGGCAGCGCGAAGAACGTACCCTTGCTGCCAGGCACCAGGTCGCCGAGCGTAACGCCATCCCGCCGCGCCTGCTCGCGCGCGGCGGGATTCGGGTTTACAGCTCCTCGCCGTTGGTGGCGATGACGTGCTGGTACCAGCCGAAGGACTTCTTGCGGCTGCGCTTGTACGAGCCGTGGCCTTCATCGTCGCCGTCCACGTAGATCAGGCCGTAGCGCTTCTTCATCTCGCCGGTGGTGAAGCTCACCACGTCGATGCAGCCCCAGACCGTGTAGCCCATGACGGGCACGCCGTCCAGGTCGATGGCCTTCTTGACCTCGGCGATGTGGCTCTTGAGGTATTCGATGCGCGAGTCGTCGGCGATGTAGCCGTTCTCGTCGGGCGTCTCGTACATGCCCACGCCGTTCTCGACGATGAACAGCGGCTTGTTCCAGCGCTCGTACATCTCGCACAGCGAGTAGCGCAGGCCGACCGGATCGATCTGCCAGCCCCAGTCGGTGGCCTTGATGTACGGGTTGGGCACCAGCCCGTCGAGGCCGTGCTCCATCGCGTCGAGCGTGGAGCCCTGCGAGCTGACGGCTACGGACATGTAGTAGCTCAGGGAGATGTAGTCGACGATGCCGTCCTTGATAGCGTCGAGGTCGCCCGGCTCCATTGCGATGTCGATGCCGTCACGCTCCCACCACTTGAGCAGGTAGCGCGGATACTCGCCGTGCACGTACACGTCGCCGAACAGGTAGCGCTTGCGCATCTGCTCCTGGGCGAGCATGACGTCGTCCGGGCGGCAGGTCTCCGGATAGATCGGCACGAAGGAGAGCATGCAGCCGATCTGGAAGTCCGGGTTGATCTCGCGTCCGCGCTTGACCGCGATGGCCGCGGCGACGAACTCGTTGTGAATCGCCTGCCAGACCTTCTGCTCCACCTCGTGCGAGGTGTCGTCCGGGTTGGGGATGATGCCGGAGTTCGTGTACGGGAAGATCGGCGTGTGCATGTTCATCTGGTTGTCGACCTCGTTGAAGGTCAGCCAGTAGGTCACCAGGTCCTTGTAGCGCTCCATCACCGTGGTGGCGAAGCGCACGAAGCAGTCGACGACCTTGCGGTTGGTGAAGCCGCCCATCTTGGCCAGGTGCAGGGGCATTTCGAAGTGGGAGAGGGTGACGACCGGCTCCATGCCCTTGGCGCGGTAGTCGGAGAACAGCTCTTCGTAGAACTTGAGTCCGGCCTCGTTCGGCTCCTCTTCGTCGCCGTTCGGAAAAATGCGGGACCAGGAGATGGATGTGCGGAAGCACTTGAAGCCCATTTCCCGGAACAGCGCATCGTCCTCGCGGAAGGTGTGATAATAGTCGATGCCGCGGTGGTTCGGGTAGTTGAGCCCGTCGATCACGCTGTCGGTGATCTTGCGGGCCACGCCAGCCGCCCCGCCGGTGAGTACGTCGCAGATGCTCGGGCCGCGGCCGTCCACGTCCCATGCGCCTTCAAGCTGATGTGCGGCGACCGCGCCGCCCCAGAGGAAATTCTCGGGAAATCCCATGATGCTTGTTCCTTTACTTGTGTTTGCCGTACGTGATATGCGCGTCGTGCGCCGAAGGCCCTCAGCCGTTGAGCTTTCGATACAGGTCGATGAGCTCGGTGACCATGAGCTTCACAGTCTCGGTCGACATCATCTGGTCTTCGACGTGGGTGAGCAGCAGCGACATCGTGACCGGGTCGCCGGCCGCCTCCTGCTGCACCAGCTTCGCGTGCTGTTCGTGGCCGGCCGCGTACTGCTCGTCGCCGGACTTCATCTTCGCGGCGGCGGTCTCATAGTCGCCGGCCTTGACGGCCTGCAGCGCTTCCATGTAATCGGATTTCGCGGAGCCGGCAGCGACGATCATCTGCATGCACAGCACTTCCATGTCAAGGGTTTCGGGTGCGTCCGCCATTGGACTGTCCTTTCGTCGGTGTTCGCCGCGCCGGTCACCGGCTCGCGGCGGACGGTCATTCGTGGGGTTGGGTGGTGGGGAATGAGGGAGGGAATGCCCGGCACCGTCGTATCGGGCGACGCCGGGAGAGGGAGATCACTTACCGGCGAGCTCGATCGCGTGGTTGAGCACGTTCTCGCCGCGCACCAGGCCGTAGTCCTGCGGGTTGATGGACTCGACCGGGATGTTCGGGAACAGGCCCTTGACACGGTTCAGTTCGAAGCGCACCTGCGGTCCGAGCAGGATGACGGCCGCGTCGGGAGCCTTCTCCTCGATCTCGGAGATCGGGTAGGCGTCAATCTGCACGTCGACACCGTTCTTGGCGGCGGCTTCGCGCATCTTCTTGACGAGCATGGAGGTGGACATTCCCTGGTTGCAGCAAAGGACGATATGCATGATGGTTTCCTTTCGTGGGGTGCGGCCTTGCGGCCGCGCTGTTGACTTGTTGGCTTGTTGAGGGGGTTGGGTTGAAGTTGTGTCGTGCGGACCGGTCGCCGGCCGCAGTGGCCGGCCGGCGGCCTGACGGTTACTCGGCCGCGGCGTCCTGCTCCTGCTTGAGGCAGATCTTGTCCTGCATCTTGACGAACGGGAACCAGATGGCGATGGAGGCCGCGAAGATCAGCACCTGGATCACCACGCCCTGCCATCCGCCGAGCAGGAAGCCGGAGATGATCGGCGGCGTGGTCCACGGCACCTGCATGGCGCCGAAGGCGGGCAGGAAGCCGATGACCATGGCACCGTAGGTGAGGATCACGGCGACCAGCGGGGCGCAAATGAACGGGATGAGCATGATCGGGTTGTAGACGATCGGCAGGCCGAAGATCATGGGCTCGTTCACGTTGAAGATGCCGGGGGCGAGCGACAGCTTGGACAGCTCGCGCACCTGGGCGGACTTGGCGACCAGCAGCGCCGCGACGATGAAGCCGAGGGTCAGGCCGACGCCGCCGAACTTGCAGAAGCAGTCGATAAGCTGCGGCACCAGATAGTGGCCGCCGTTGGCCTGCGTGGCCTTGATGCCCTGGTCCATGAGGTTCTGGTTGACCAGCGAGTTGGCGGTGAGCACCGGGTAGATGATGCCGGAGACGATGTTCGGACCGTGCAGACCGCACCAGAACAGCAGCGACATGAGCAGCACGATGATGATGGCACCGGCCCAGTTGTCGGTCAGGCCCTGCATCGGGGTCTGGATGATCTTGAAGATGAGCTCGGTCAGCGAAACGCCGCCGAAGACCTGGCACACCTGGTAGATGATCGCGGAGTAGCACATGATGAAGAAGCCGGGGATCATCGCGGAGAAGGCGTTCGATACGCCTTCGGGCACGGCGTCGGGCATCTTGATGCGCAGGTTCTTCTTGATGCAGGTGGTGTAGACCCACGAGCCGATCAGGCCCATGATGATGGCGGAGATGATGCCGTTGCCGCCCATCCACGTGTTCGGCAGGACGTTGGAGATGGTGGCGGTGTCGCCGCCCAGCGCCTTGATGGTGTCGCTGGTGACCGTCAGCGTGGAGGGCGAGACGATGAGGAACGAGACCAGCGTCAGGATGCCGCAGGAGATGCCGTCCATCTTCTCGTTGCGGGCGTAGGAGTAGCCGATGCCGACGGCGATGACCATCGCGAGCACGTTGAACGTGGAGTTGTTGATCTGGTTGAGACCCAGATTCCAATCGCTGCCGAAGATCCGGGCCATGAAATCGGTGTAGCCGGTGATCGGCAGGTTTGCGATCAGCAGGAAGATCGAGCCGACGAGCGTGATCGGCATGGACAGCACGAAGCCGTCCTTGAGCGCGGTGATGGCTTTGGTGCTCGCGAATTTCACGAACACGTCAAGCGTCTTTTGCGCGACGTTGGTGAACCTTTCCTTCATCACAGGAGTCCTTCCTTGGACATCTGCGGACTTCGTAGTCCGCATCTTCTGTTGTACTTCCAGCACGGCTTTTCAGCCTTCAGTTATTCGATATACTTTTTGTTGTTCGAATAACTTGTGCTTTTAGTATACGGATTATGGAAATCCTGTCAAATATGGTCACATCGCTGTTATTACACCGATTATCGGCATAATTCAGCCATTGTCAGCGCTCACTGGTCAAGATTGCGACACGCCGGTGGTCAAAATTTATTCGAATAAATTAATCGTTTTTACTTCGACGGCTCACATCAGGCCGAGCCGTTCGAAAGCGCGGGCGAGCCCGTCCTCCTCCACATCGCCGGCGACGATGCCGGCCATCGCCTTGATGTCCTCCGACCCGTTGCCCATCGCCACGCCGACCGCGCAGTACTCCAGCATCGGGATGTCGACGGCCGCGTCGCCGAACGCGACGGTGTCCTGCCGATTCGCGCCGAGATGCGCGAGCAGCCGGTCAATCGCATGGGCCTTGGTGATGCCCTTGACTCCAGATCGCCGAACAGCGCCGTCGCTCCCCTACCGCCCCACGTGCCCGATTCGAGGTCGGGGAAACGCCCGCGGGTGTCGAGGAAGTCCTGGTACGAGCCGAGCACGTAGCTGATCTTGTTCACGTCGTCCCGGTACAGTTCACCGTCGAAGATCATGTCGGGGAACGCCTCGCGCACGGTCAGGCGATTGACGTTCTCCTTGCCCTTGCGGGCGGAATACTCGCGGATGGCGTCGAGCGCGCCCTCCTCGAAGCCCTCGCTGGCGAACAGGCCGTTGTTGCTTTCCAGATAGAATTCAAGGCCGCACGGATGGCCCTCACGGCCGAGTCCGGCAGGTTGTTGTCGTAGTCGACCAGTGTGCCGTCCACGTCAAACAGGATGATCTTGGACATCGTCGTCCGCCTTTCGTCGATGGTCGTGGCGGCCATGCGGCCTTACGAGCGGAGCCGGCTGCCGCGCGTCAGCGCATCGAGGTCATCGTGAAGAACCTCGCGTTGACGTAATGGTATGCGATGAACGAGGAGTTGAACAGACGGCCGTTGGTCAGGAACGAGTCATCCTCCAGGTACAGCGCGGGATCACCCTCGTTCAGACCAAGCACCCGGGCCGCGTCCGCCTCCAGCTTGCCCGCGTACAGCACCTTGTCGACGAAGCCGAAATTCAGACCGAGGTCGTTGCGCGCGTACCCGAACAGCGACCCCTCGGCGATCTGCTCATTGATGAACGGCACGAATTCCTTGAGATACCACGCCGTCTCATATGCCAGCGGATTGCCGTCGACCTGCCGCAGACGCACGACACGCCACACCTGATCACCCTCGGCGCAGTGCATGCGCTTGGCCAGCACGGAGTCGGCCTGCAGCAGCGACAACTCCTGCACCACGGACGTCACCTTGCGATGCGGGTACTCCGCGGAAATGCCGCGCGTGGTGCCGATCGACAGGTAATCGCCCTCACGGTCCTCGCGCACGAACACGCCGCTGCCCCGCACCGGGAACACGTCGCCGGCCTCGGCGAGCACCGCGATGGCATTGCGCACGCGGTACCTCGTGGTCTGGTACTCCTCTATCAGCTGGTCCTCGGTGGGCAGCTTCCCGGTCTGCCGGAACTCACCGGCATCGATACGGCCTCTGAGAGTCGTGGCCAATTCGCGGTAATCCTGAGCCATCATTCCTCCTACCGTCTGATTCCGCCCGATGCAGCGGCCCCCATCACCGCCAGAGACACCGCATCCCATGACATCATGATTTTATCGCACAACACACGGTTATTCGAATAACAACATGTACAATCGTACATGATAATCGTAATATCGTGCGCCTCGGCACCCCTTATACGACAATGGCGCTTGGGCGACATGCCATGCCACCCAAGCGCCATACGAACCGACATGCGATTATTGAATCGAGGCCTCCTGCCGCGCGACCTCCAACGCCTTGTTGAAGGCGTCCGACGTCCAGCTGGCTCCGGCCACCTTGTCGACCTTCAGGTCCTTGAGCGGCTTGCCATCGACCACGCCATTGATTGCCTCGGCGAAGTCATTCTGGTGGTTCTTGGAGATCGTCGTGAACGGATGCCCCACGATCTCGACCTTCTCGACCTTCTGGTCGGCGATGGTCAGGTGCACGTCGATGGAATCCTCTCCGACCGGCCCGTACTGGCCGTTGATCGAATAGGTGCCGTCCTTGTAGTTGCCGGTGTCCTTCTTGTCGGAGGTCGTGGACTTGCGCTTGGAGGAGCTGTCGGAGCCGCTCGATGACTGGGACTCGCTCTCCTGCGACTTCTCGGTCTCGCCGGAATTGCCGGCATACTCGTCGTTCATCGGCGCGGCCTTGGGCTCGCCGCAACCGGCCAGCAACGTGGTCGCCGCGATCAGTCCCGCGGCCGCCACCGTCACGCTCTTCAGCGTGCGGGATTTCGACGGGGAACCGCCGTCCGCAAGCCCGTCATGCTGCAGAGCGCTGCCGTCACTCATGGTCACCACCTGTCTTCGCCGCCTTGGTAGGATCAATGAAATCAATGGAAGAATCGCCATGCTGCGCACCTTCGGCGTCAGAACCGGTGGACGCAGGCTTGCCACCGGCCGCTACGTACGCATCATGTGCATTTTTATCATTCCACTTCTCGCCCACGAGCACGCCGTGGTTGAGCATGATTTCACGCTGGGCGCAACTCGCCACGAGAGCGTCATGGGTGACCACGATGACCGTGGTGCCCTGGTCATGCAGCTGGCGGAACAGGTCGAGGACGATCTTCTCGTTCTTCTCGTCCAGGTTGCCGGTGGGCTCATCGGCGAGAATCAGCTTCGGGTTGTTGATCAGCGCACGCGCGACGCACACGCGCTGCTGCTCGCCGCCGGACAGCTGGCTCGGCAGATGGTGGGCGCGGTCCTTCAGACCGACCTTCTTCAACGCCTCAAGGGCCTGCTTCTCGTCGACGACCGAATGGTAGTACTGCGCGACCATCACGTTCTCGACGGCCGTCAGGTGCGGCACCAGATAGAACTTCTGGAACACCAGGCCGATCAGGTTCTTGCGCACGTCGGCGAGCTGGCCGGCGTTCAGATCCTCCAGCTTGCGGCCCTCCAGCGAAACGGAGCCCTTGCTCGGCGTGTCCATGCAGCCGATCATGTTCATCAGCGTCGTCTTGCCGGAACCCGACGAGCCGACGATGGCCAGCCATTCGCCCTGCGGAACGGTCAGGCTCAGATCATCGACCGCATGCAGGTCGCCGTAGATCTTGGAAATATGATCGAGTTCAAGCAGCATATCCATGATTATTCCTTAACTATTCCAACTATTCCTCGCGCAGCACGACCGCGGGGTCGATGCGCGTGGCGCGATGCACCGGGGGGATGGATGCGACGACGGCGACCAGCGCGCTGAACACCACCGACACGACGGCGAGCCACCAGTTGAAACCGATGGAACGCTCAAACACGGTGGCGCACAGCCAGCGGGCCATGCCATAGCCTGTCGCCGTGCCAAGCAGGCCGCCGAGCAGGCCATACACCGCCGATTCCACATAGAACTCGACGCCGATGGCATGCGAGCTCGCGCCGAGCGCCTTGCGCAGACCGATCTCGTTGCGCCGCTGCGAAACGATGGAGCTGATCGTGGTGCCGACGCCGACCAGCGTGAACACCAGCACAACCAGTGACACGATCCAGAACAGCGTCTGCAGCATCGTGATGACGCGCGTGTCGGAAGCGGTGATCTTGGTGACCTGCTGCGCCTTGACATGCATCGACGTCATATCGTTGATGCTGTTGACCAGCGCGGTGAGGTCCGAGGCGCCCGACGAGTATTCGATGACGTCCACGCCGCGCGTGGAGCCGGTGAGCTTGTCCACGTCGCCGGCCAGCGCGTAGATGATCGAATCCTCGCTGCCGCCGGTGTCAACGATGCCGGCCACACGGAACTCGGTGCCGGACGTGTCCATGATGTCGCTGGAGACGTGGCCGTTCTGGGTCTGCTGGGCGCCGGTGGAGCCGGACGAGGTCTGGCCGTCTGACGTGCCGTCAGTGCCGGACTGCGCCGTGCCATCGGTGCCGTCAGTACCGGGCTGGCTCGCCTGTCCCGAGGACGCGGCGTTGTCTGATGCGCGGTAGCCGATGGTGATGCTGCCGCCGACCTTCAAGCCCATCGCATCGGCGACGTCCCGGCCGACCAGCACCTTGCCCGCGGACGGCCAGGAGCCGTCGACGACCCAATGATGGTTGAGGTTCCTGACCTGCGCGGGGTTGATGCCGGCCATCACGTACGGGGCCGCGTTGACGCGCACGTTCTCGTAACGGTACGTGGCGTGCTTTTCCGAGCCCTTGGCACTCACCATCTCCGTGGTGTGCTCGACCATCGCGTCATCGATGCCGGACTTGCCGTTCTCCGAATCGGCGAGCGGCGTCACGATCAGGTTGGCGCCATAGGCTCGCATCTCCTGATTCATCTGCTGCGGCACGGCGATGCAGATCATCGCCAGACAGGACAGCGTAGCGGCGCCGACCAGCGACGCCACCACGGCCATGACCGCGCGAGACCGCCTGCGGAACACCGCACTCAACAGCATCCTGAAGAACATACCGGTATTGGTCATCTCAGCACGCCTCCTTCATCATCGTCTTACGATCAGCGTCCATGCAGCACCTCCGCCGGCTTGAGGCTCAGAATCGAGCGAATCGACGACGCCGATGCCAGCAGCACGGTCAGCGCCAGCAGCACGAACACCAGCACGAACACCATCGGGCGCATGGTGATGCCCGAACCGAACACCACCTGCCCGATGATCTGCGCCACGCCCGAGCCCAAAGCGGCGCCGACGATGGCTCCCAGAAGCGAGATCGCCGCGGTCTCCGCCATCATCAGGCGCGACACCGCGCCATCGGTCGCACCGATCGCCTTGAGCAGTGCCAGTTCGCTCGACCGCTCGCCGATCGAGGCGACCATCAAGTTGGCCACTGCCACGGCCGCGGCGAGCAGGCTCAGCACCGTCATCAGGATCATCACGGCCTGGGTCTTCTGCAGCACGTTGCCCTGCAGCGCGGCGACCTGCCGCACCTGCTTGGCGACCGCGCCGGGAATGACCTCCTCGATCTGATAGGCGATTGAGCTGGGGTATGCCGTGCAATACCAGGTCTCCCACTCGTCTTGGCTGAGCGCGGCGGGGTTCTGGGCCGCCTTGCGCGCCAGATCGTTCTCCGGCGTTGTCAGCGCCTTCACCTCGATCTTGTCGACGGAGTCCGGCAGGTCCGACAGCACCTGTGCCACCGATGAGGAGATGTAGATGGCACTGTTGTCGTCGTCGCCGGAATCGTAGACGCCGGTGATGCGAATCTTCTGCTCGTGCGTGTTCCCGGCCGCCGTGGTCTTGCGCAAGGTGACCGTATCGCCGCGTCCCACGCCGAGCTGCTGCGCGAGCGTCGTGCCGATCACACCCTGATCGGTGTCATCCTTCGGCCAGCTGCCGTCGAGCTTCCACCATGAGCGCATGCCATCGATGCCCACGACGGTGGTCTCACCCGACGCGAGCTTCAGCGTCTTGTTGAACCACGTGCCGACTACCGCCGCCGCCGTGCCGTTCACCTGCGCGTGGACGTTGAGTTGCGGCGCGAAATTCGTGATGTTGAACGCCCAGAAAATCGTCTTGATCTTCGCCGCGTCGGACTCCTTCAGGAACGAGGTCGGGTCCGCGTCGGACTGCGGGCCGCCCTCCATGTTGTACAGGTCGGACACCACCGCATCGGACTTCGGCTGCACGGTGATGTTCGAGCCATACGTGCTCAGCTCGGCGTTGAGCTTGTCGCCCACGTCGAACACGACGCCCAGCATCGACACCGACACCGTGGCCGACAGGCACACGGTCAGCGCGATCAGCAGGCGCCTGCGTAACTGGCGGGTGAACGAGCGCCTGATCATTCTCAGAAAGAACATGGTCTAAACCCCTTCCTGCCTTACTGGAAGTGGGCGCTCAGCGCGTCCAGGTCGGCGGTCTGAATGGTGATCTTGCCGCTACCGGTCTTGTACGGGAACGGGATCGGGTTGCACCCGCCCTTGAAGCCGATGGTCGCCAGGTTGATGGCCACCTCACACTTCTTGCAGATGATCTTTCCGTCCTTCTCGTAGTATCCGGCGTCGCCGCAGTTCTCGCAGGCGTCGAGGCCGATGCCGTACGCGCCGCCGTTCTTCTTGATGATGATGAAGCGCATCACGGTGCCGTCCTTGGCCTTGTATTCGAAGCGGTGCAAATGGCCGTCCTCGACCTGGCTGAACGGGATCGTGGCCACGCCGTCCTTGAGCGAATACGCTTCCGGCGGCGAGAGAGTCGGCTGCTGGTTGATTGCGGCCACGCCCAAGGTCAGCGTCGCGGTAACGCCGATCATCGCCACCATGCTCCATGCGGCGGCGGCGATCGCACGGCGCCGGAACGCCTTGTGCTTGCGCACCGTGGCCGCATTGAAGTCGGCCGCGAGTCGCTTCGCAGAAACCGGCATACGCAAGCCGGCCACCACCGAGGCGACGGCGGGAATCAGGAATATGAACGCTTGGGCCATAATCAAACCGGACTTGTTGTTGATCAGCCAGGCGAGCATCACGAACGCGATGTGCGGGAACCGCAGCGTGCGGGCCTGCATGATCTGCAGCAGGCCGGTCAGATGCTGCATCAGCTGGATCACCAGCACCACCAGCACCGCGGACAGGAACGCCGGACGGACCGCCGTCGAACGCATCGTGCGGAAGATCGCGGCGATGACCGCGGACGCGATGATGCCCAGCACAAAGCCGAGCGCACGCAGCAGCATATCGGACGTGAAGATCGGGTCTCCCGGCTCGACCCAGATGGTCAGCTGCAGGATCACGTCCGGCAGCGCATAGAACACGGTGAGCGCGATGCCCAACGCCGCCACCAGATTGGCGAGATGCATCACCGCGGCGTGCCGACGCCAATTGCGGGTGATCAGTCGGTTCACGAACACCAACACGATCAGCAGGAGGTCGATGACCACGCAGCACCACAGCACCGGGTAGTTGATGAATGTACGCTGGTTAATCACCGCGGATGCACGCAGTCCGGCGAACACGATCGCCGCCACCAATCCGATGAGGATTCCCCACAGACGCCATCGGGAGCTGATCGGCTTGTCACGCCCCTCGCCGACGGTCAGCATCACACTCATGCACATGACCAGCAACGCGGGCCCCAGCGTGCCCGGCATCACCGCTACGAACTGTTCGAGCATTCGCACCCTTTCCTTGTTCCGTCTATTATGTTCCGTTCATTCCGTCATAAAAACAGCGAAAGCTCCTCTCGGGCAGAGAGGAGCATTTCACTCAGGCAATGTCAATCACCACTGACGCGGGGTGTATTCCCAGTTGTCGAAGGTGACCTCGATCGGCTCGGTCCAGAAGCGACCCTTGACGCCGGTCTCGGGATCGACGTGCAGCATCCAGCCCTTCTTGGCCGGGGATTCGATCGACAGCTTCAGCTGGTAGGTGCCGGCCTTGTCGAGCTTGACGTTGGCGCCGTAGTGCGGGCCGTCGGAGGCGTTCATCTGCATGAAGGTACCGGAGGTGGCCTTGCCGCCTTCGACTTCCTTGCCGGTGGACTTGTCGATGATCGTGTAGTTCACGGTCAGCTCGGGGACGAAGTCGCCCTTGCCGTAGCCCAGCTCGGTACCCTTCTGGTTGGCGTGGATGTCGGCTTCGAGGTGGAAGCTCGAATCAGCGGCCTTCAGGCCCATGGAGGCGGGCTCCATGTCAATCGGCTGGAAGTACACGGCGCCGACGGTCAGCGGGCCGGCGTCCTTGTCCTGCTCCTCGGCGGTGCCGGACGGGCCGACCGGGACCTCTTCAAAGCCTGCGCCGGAGCTGGAGTTGTCCTTCTTGTCGCTGGACTGAGAGGAGCTGCCCGAAGACTTGTTGTCGGAAGCATTGTTGGTGGAACCGCACGCGGACAGCGAGAAGGCCATGGAACCGGCCAGCAGCACGCCGAGCAGGGCGGCGATCTTCTTGTTCTTCATCATTTCTCTATTTCCTTTGTTGTGTAGTGAATGGTATTCACAGATTGTTGGGTTGATTGTTCGCGGCACCGGCCGTCACGGCAGCCTTGGCCTTCGCCTTGCGCTGCTTGATGAAGCCGACCACGAACAGGGCGATCACCGTGATGGCCGCAATCACCTGGGCGATGATGCATTCGACGTACGGGTAGAAGCCGATCCAGTCGTTCGTCGGAACGCCTTGCAGATACGTTGCCGGGAGTGCGTCGCCCTCGATCAGCGAGTGCACGCCGCCGCCGGCGAACACGACCACCAGCACCGACATCAGGATCGACGTGACCAGGAAGAACGGTCCGATCGGAATCTTCACCGACGTGAAGCGAATCACGAAGAAGATGATCAGCAGCACCACCGCGGCTGCGACGGCACCAATCACCATGCCATGCGTATCGCGGCTCATCGTGTAAATCGACTGGTAGAAGATCACCGTCTCGGCGCCTTCACGGAACACGGCGAGGAAGCTCAGCATGGCGAGCGAGATCACCGTACGGGACGCGACCTTTTCGCCGGCATCGACCTGTGAGGAGACGGAGGCCACCGCGGCTTCGGTCTTCTCCTTGATGTACCGGTTCCATGCCTCGACGCTGGACTTGTTGAGCATCCAATTGCTGGTCCATAGCAGCATGGCCATGGCAATCAGGGCGCACACGCCTTCCATGATCTCCTGAATCGGGCCGGACCCACCGAACGCGAGCACGAAGATGACCGCGACCACGCCTGCGCCGGCAAGACCGGCGAGCACGCCCACATAGATCCACTTGGTGAAACGCTTGTTGCCGGACTTGACGAGGTACGCCACCACGGCCGCGACCACCAGCAGCGCCTCAAGACCCTCACGAATCAGAATCAGGAACGCCTGGCCGACCGAGCTGGTGATGAACTTGGTGAAGCTGCCTTCCTTGTCGGCGGCACCGCCGTCGAGCTTGCCGGCGTCCTCGACCAGCATGGCCTTCAAATCGTCGACGAGCTTCTTGGTGTCTTTGAGCGAGGCGCCTGTGTTCATCGACTTGCGGCACATCTTGAACTGGTACTCGACCTGCGAGACACGGTCGCCGCTGATGGCGTTCATCACGTTCTTCTCGAAGCCGAGCTTCTCGTAGTACTGGTAGTAGGCGTCGTTGACGAGGGTAGCGCCCTTCGCGCCGTCGCCGCCTGCGTACGACTTGTAGGCCTTGTCGAGGATCGGCATCATCTCGTTGGCCACATCGGTCCAGCTGCGGTCGCCCTTGCCGGGGTTCTTCTTCTGCTTGGACTGCAGAACCTTGCGCTCCTTGGCGATCTGCTCCTGCAGCGCCTTGTCGTAGCCGCGGGGATTGGCGAGCTTGGTGTTCGCGTCGAGCTGCTTGGCGGTGCTGTCGAGGTCGGAGACGAGCGCGGTCACGCTCTGTTCGATCTTCGCCTCGTTGCCCGTCACATATGACAGGTCCTGAATGTCTTGGAACGCCTGCTGCTGGGAGGCCTGCTTGTCGGAGCCGATGTTGTCGGTCACGACCTGGGTGAAGTTGGACGCCACATAGATCTCGTTGTATGCGGCCATGAAGTCGGACGTGGAACCGGCGGTGTTGCCGTCCTTGTATTCCTTCTGCCCCTGCTGCAGCTGCTTGTCCATCGCGGCGGCGACGTCGGCCCATGTGTCGTAATCCGCGGAACCGTCGGCGGCCATCGCCTGCGGGGCGAACATGACGGCCATCACCGTGAACAGCGCCGCGACGACGGCCAGCGAACGACATCCAACCGCCCGAAGATGCGCTACCGCACGACATCGCATATTGGATTCCTCTCCATATCAACGCTTTCTAAACCATCTATGCAATATAGAGAAAAAAAACCTGAAAGAACAGTCTTGACTTTTGAAATTTTATGCGGTAATAGAGCGGCCCCTGAGGCCGAAATGTCTCATATTGTGGTCATCGTATGAGTGGCCCCTTAGGGGCCGCTCTCAAAACTCGCAGATACAAGACGTTTTTCGGGTCCCGTTGTCTAATTGAAAGTGCAACACCCGTTAGATTGGAGATTGTCCGGATAACCAGTCCGAAGGGATGTTGCACCTATGGGAGAAGTGTATTCGCACCTGTCGTAAGAGGAACGCCGGGTCATCCGGATCGAGGTCGGCGACGGCGCCGGCATCCGCGGGATCGGTCTGATGCCCGGCCGCAACGCCTCGACGGCCGGCGGGGAGGCCAAACGCAACACGTGGGTTCCCGTCCGACGAGAACGGGTCCTGCCGGCCGTGCCGGCCGAAACGGCTGAGGACGGGCCCGTGGACGGGCGGATGCTGCATCGCCGACCCCGCGCGGCGCAGGGCCGTCCGCAGGCGCGCCAAGCCGCGCAGGCGCCACCGCCCGTCATGCGGACGCCTGTGGGCGCGGGTGGCCGAATGGCCGGGTCGCGGCTGGTCGCCGCCGCCGGCCGGCGCGCGCGTCGGCGTCACGCACGACAACGGCACCGAGTTCGCCCGCCACACGCGCCTGCGCGACGAGCCGGGCATGGACACGTGCTTCGCCGACCCGTACTCCAGCTGGCAGCGGGGAGGCAACGAGAACAGGAACGGCATGATCCGCCGGTATCCGCCCAAACGCAGCGAGATCCGGATGGACATGGCCGGGGAACTGCGGGAGATTGTCGACGAGGCCGACAACCGTCCCATGCGCGTGCTGGACTACCGGACGCCCGCCGAGGCATTCGCCGACGAACTGCTAGAATTGCAGGACCAACAGGGGTGTTGCAGGACCAACAGGGGTGTTGCACTTCTAAATGGCTCTGTTAGACCAAGGTTGACTTAATACATGGAACGCCGCCCACATGATGCGTGGCGGCGTTCCATGGTTACTCCATGAATTTCCAGATGTCGTTGACCAAAAGATTGTCAAGAGTGCTGATCTGTTTCTTGAGAACTTCATCGGTCTTCATTACCGGTCGCAAATCGCAATAGTAGACGCCGTCAAGTGGATTGAGCTTAATGGTGTAACCCTTGAAATGCCCGGTCAGGAAGGTTTGTGCCACTTTTTGATGCCGCATGTTGTTCCCGCCGGCGCGTTGTACGTCATTGAGGAACACCGCGAAATGAGGCATGTCAAGACTGTCGGTCAGCACGTTGTACATGAACTTGTCGATGAATATCTTGTCAATACGATCCTTGCTGGACGTCTTCACCGACCCGATAGCCTTGGTCTCGCCGTCTCTCCTGACAATCAAATCATGTTGGTACGCCATAGTGAACGGTTCGACGCCTTCGACCTTGATGGGCACTTGAATGGTGCCCTCACCGGTTTCGGCCCCGATCTCGTTGAGGATTCTCCGAATGTACTTCTCGAAGAGGTCTCCATTGAGTTTCCTCGCAGTGTTGACACTCGGCAACGAGTCTAAGGTCGCGCCAATGGTTTGCTGACACGTGTAGACGAAATTGTTCAGCGTGCGCCGGGCGTCCATGTCTTCGGCGATACCGCGAATGTCTTTCAACGCCTCCATGACGTTTCCCTCGGCGGCGTCGAACTCTGATTCCGGGATCATCAGATCGGTGTTGAGCGGGCGAGTGATCTTGAAGTTCCCGTCCTCCTTGTACTGGTAGAAGTTGTAGACGTGCTCGTTCGTGGACACGATCACGGCCTGTATCGCTTCCGGTTGCGCGAATTGCAGGTACTCGCGGCAGAAGTTTGCCCAATCAGCAACCGTGGTGAACCGTTCCTTGTCTTTGGCCCATTCCGCCAGTTGGCTCAATGTCATGGTCATCGGATTGATCTTCTTCTTTCGTAATTGTCTCGGTCAAAGGCCATCCACTGTTCGACGGTCCGCGCATGGTCGATGGAATCAAGCCTTTGCGTGGCCCATTGGTTGTACTCCGGGTTTTCGTCACAGGCCAGCCATTGGCGGTGAAGCTGCGAGGCCACCACGGCTGTCGTGCCGGAACCGGAGAAGGGATCGAGCACCAGATCACCTTCCGAACTTGACGCGAGGATGAGTTTTCTGAGCAGCTCTTCGGGCTTCTGCGTCGGATGAGGTGTCTTTTCGTTCATTCCGTTGCATGTGGTGGGTATCTCAACGACGTCCTTGGGCTTCGCACCCAATGGGTTCGGCGTCCAGTGGCTTCCCTTGCGTCCGTACTGGGATGAATCCGCCTGGGGATGATCGGGGTATTTCAGCGTGTGCTTGCCGTAGGGGATGCGCACGTCGTCGTAGTTGATGTGCCCGAAATCCTTCTTGCGCAGATGCAGGATGCTCTCATGGGAACGTCCCCAGTCCTTGCCGAGATTCGCCTTGTTGCGGTAGAACCAGACTAGCCACCTGCATGAGGAGAAATACCTCATCGAGGGGTGCTTGAGATCGGCGAGTATCTCACTGAAACCGCACACGTAAAGACTTCCGGTCGGTTTAAGGATGCGGGAAGCCTGTTCTATCCATCGCATCGACCATTCAATGTAGCGCTCTTGGGAGCCGAAATCGTCCCAGTCCGCCTTTTTGATGTTGTACGGTGGGTCGGCGAAAACCATGTCAATGGATTCATCGTTGATGGTCTTCATCCATTCGATGCTGTCCCCCGTAAACAAGGCTCCATCGGAGAATCCGGTCACGTTTTGGTCCGGCAGCTTATGGTCACGGAAGAAGCCGCTCATGTCAGTGGCTTTTCGTTCGGGCATTGTCATGTCCAGCACCGGGTGCTCGGTTTGTTGAACCTTCTTCGGCATCTACTGCTTGTCCTTCGTTTCCTTCTTGACCTCGAACGGGAGCCCCTGTTCCCTGACCACGGCCTTGAGAAAGATCGTGACCGCGCCGGAAAGGGTGAGTCCCAGGTCTTCGAGCACTTGGCTGGATTCCTCTTTGAGCTGAGGATCTATCCTCATGGTCGTGGTGGGTATGCTCGCCATACGCGCCTCCTTGTCCTATGTTTCGATGTTCTGACTGTACATCGTATGCACGATGTCATGCGGCTTTTTGCCAGTAGTCCATGTATGGCGGGACCATGCGCTGGTAGTCGCGGCGGCGGATGCGGTACAGGCTGTTGCCGAGCTGGCGGGCGAGCAGACGGTCGTCGCCGGTGTCGCCGCAGCCGTCGGTGAACGCGCCGAGCCATTGGAACCAGTCCAAGTAGGCCTGCAGGTACTTCGTGGACACGCCGTGGAAGCCGAACATGAAATCCTCCAAACGGGCGTGCAAGGTGTTCACCCTGTTGATCGCGTGATCGTCCGCGTCGGTTTGTGTGAGGTTCGCACCCAGTTCGGCCAGCGGTTTCACGTAGGCGGGCGCACCGTCGGTCAGCACGTCGGTGCCGCGCCCGATGTGGACTTTCAACGCGCTCATGGCGCGATCCTTGGAGATGACGCCGCGCCCGCACACGGTCAGGAACGACCGGCCTGCGTCATCCACTCCGGTCGCCACGCATATCTGCTCCTTCGACAGACCGCGCTTCCTTAATGCCTTGGTGCGCTTGTGTGCCTTGCGGGGCATGACGAACACGGTCGATTTCGTGTGGTTGCCTTTGAAGCTCTCGCGGAAGTACGTCTCGTCCAACTGCACGCACGACCCGGCCTCGGAACGCAGGACGGGAGTGTATCGGCGGATGCACTCGATGACGCGCTGGCGCATGAGGAACGCGGTCTTCAGGCATACTCCGCAACGCTGGGCGCACTTGCGCAAGCTCAGGCAATCCACGAAGCATTCGAGAAAACGCATCCATACGCCCGCCTTGAGCTTGCTCATGCCCATCACCCGGTTCGTGCGAATGCCGAACGTCCTGTTGCAGTTCATGCACTTCCAACGCTGGGAGCCATCACGTCCACGCCCTTTGCGGATGATGCGGATGCTGCCGCAGCGCACGCACGCCTCCATCTGGTTCGGGTCGCTCGTCGCCGCGTCCAACGCGAACCCCTCGTACAGGGCGTCGCGTAACGCCTTGACAGCAAGGTCGCGCTCCTGCGGCGTCAGTTCGCCCAGTTCCTTCCTGACCCTATCGGCTATACGCGCCACCTTGCCCGTTCTCATACCACTATTGTAGCTACTCAGCAACTACAATACAAGTCAAAAAGTCAACCTTGGTCTAACAGAGCCTTCTAAATCGACATCGGGAGGCGGCTGCCCCCGCTGGCGAAATGCTACGCTGAGGGGCATGAGCGGATTGCATGGGCGGATGCCGTATACGACTGCGTTTGAACGCGCGATGGGCACCGGAATGATCATTCAGTCGGCGACGGCTCTCGACGACGGCTTCCGCTCGAAACTCGACGCGTTCATCGACGGGTACGAGTCCGTGCTGTCACGGTTCCGCGCCGATTCGCTGGTGACCGCAATGGGCGAATCCTCGCATGGCGGCTCGTTTGATTTTCCCGATTGGGCCTCCGGGCTGTTCGATCTGGCCGATGCGTTCTGCACCGCGACCGACGGGGCGCTTGACCCGTGTGTGGGCGAGGATCTGATCCGGCTTGGCTATGACGCACGGTATTCGATGACAATGGAACCCGATGCGGAGCATCATCTCGGTGCCGTCCACGGGCGCCCGACATGGCGCAACGATGTGGAGCGTCATGGCACAACGCTGGTGACGCAGCGCGCGGTTCACTTGGATTTCGGGGCTTTCGGCAAGGGATATTGCGCCGATCTGATCGGCGCGATATTGGACGGGCACGCGGGCGATGAAACCGTCCGGCAATCCGCCACCGGCCCCGGCTCTCACGCGCCCTACATCATCGACGCGGGCGGCGATCTGCTGATCCGCACGGGCGAGCCTGCTCAACCGGCCCCACTCGCCGAGGGGTCAGGACACGACACCGGCGACACCGTCACCATCGCCCTGGAGGATCCCGCCAACCCCGGAACCGAGGCGATCGGCATCGCAAGCATCGTTGACGGGGCGTTCTGCGCGAGCGCCCCCAGCCGACGCCATTGGGGTGAGGAGGCAGGCCGTCAGCTGCATCATCTGCTCAACGCGGTCGACGGCCGTCCCGTGCGCGATGTCGCCGCGAGTTGGGTCTATGTGCCATCGGCGGCTGGCCGACCCTACCCCACCGCGCTGGCGGATGGACTCGCCACCGCATGCTTCGTCACCGCACCGGACAAGCTCGCCCGCGCATTCGACTTCGAATGCGCCGCGGTGCACGCCGACCGCACGGCCATCATGAGCCGTCACTTCCCCGGCAACTTCTTCACCGTATAAACAATGCGGGAGGGAGCACCTGCGTCATGCCACCGCCAGGTTTTCTTGTGCCTATTCGCCACGCTCGCACATCAGTGGCACCAACACGTCAATCGCCGCGCCGAGCGGTGCAGCAAGCACCTTATGGATGTCCGGAGCGATATACAGGTTGCCCCTTCCGGCCGGATACGCACGGAGTATACCTGCGGACACCAGATGAGACAGCGCGTGCTGTACGGCCGACGGGCTCTTGCCGAACCTTCTCCTCAACATACTCGCCGTGACGGTGGGCTGCCCGATGAGGTACATCGCCGTCTGCACGGACAGGCCGCTGTATCTGTGCTCATCCAATAGACTGCGATACCTCTGCCGCACATTGACAAGACGCTTCACGCTCAGCAGCGCGTCCTCACAGGATTCCTCGATGTCTTGGCAGAAGAACAGTATCCAGTCGTCCCAATCCCCTTTCGTGGAAACACCGAGCAATCTGTCCTGATATTCGGGTCAACGGCGCTCGAACCACGGGGATACGGACAGCAGCGGCTGGCTCAGCAGGCCTCGGCTCATCATCTGCAACAGCACCAGCAACCGCCCGATTCGCCCGTTGCCGTCCGTGAACGGATGCATCGTCTCGAACTGATAGTGGAACATCGCCATATCCAGTACGGCCAGTCCCGGCTCTTTACGTGACCTCCACCAGTCCACAAGCAACTGGACGGCTATATCCAGGTCTCGACCGGGAGGCATGGGCGCGAAACGCGCATCCTCGATGCGCCGCGTGGGTGAGCCGATGAACACTTGGGTGGATCGTATATCCCAGGCCTGTGGATTGTCGGACTTCGTGCCCTTCACAAGAAGCTTCTGCAATTCGCGCACGAGAGTGCAGGCTTATGGGATGCCCGGACTGAATCTGGCCTATGCCGCATTCCGCCGCATCGAGGTAGTTCAGCACCTCGCGCATGGACTCGCTCAGCCAGCTTTTGTCCTCGCCCACCTCATAATCCTGAGCGAGAACGGTTTCGAGCGGCTCGAACGTGCCTTCCAGGGCGCTGGTGCTCTGCGCTTCGCGACGCATGGTCGGGCGACGCAGCATATCGGGGTTAGGCAGGTCCCCCCCAGCTCGCCGGGCGCATCTGGCGCGAACATTTCTTTCTCCATAACACTAGCTGTACATATTTTTTAAATCATTCATACTAAGATTTGCGAAATCTTAGTATGAACAATGATTAATCATGCGCTTTGCCGCACCTCATCACACCGCATATGCAAAAGCGACGCCGTACGCGAGCCGGCAAAACAGCCGAATCTCGTATGGCGTCGCTCTCGTTTGAGGCAGTGGAATCACATTATGGTCTTATAGGCGTGACTCCCTCAGATGTTCCACTCGGACGGGTTGTAGAAGTCGCCGTTGAGGGCCTTGGCGGCCTTCTCCTGCGCTTCCTCAAGCGTGACGCCGGCGAGTTCGGCACGCACGTCGTCGAGCGCGACCGGGGTCATCGACAGGGAGTTGACGCCGATGCCGGTGAGCACGACGGCCAGATCCGGATCGGCGGCGGCCTCGCCGCACACACCCACCGGCATGCCGTTCGCGTTGCCCGCGTCGGCGATCAGCTTGATCGCGCGCAACACCGCCGGGTGCCATGCGGTCTGGTAGTTGGCGACCGAGCCGAGCGTACGGTCGGCGGCCAGCGTGTACTGGGTCAGGTCGTTCGTGCCGATCGACACGAAGTCGGCGACCTTGGCCACCTGATCGGCCATGAGGGCGATGGACGGCACCTCGGCCATCACACCGACCTTCTTCAGGCCGAAGGACTTGCCGAGCTTGACGAAGTAGGCGGCCTCATGCGCGTCGGCGACCATCGGCGCCATGACCCACAGGTCGGCGTCGGTCTGGGCATCGGCGGCGGCAAGCGCTTTGAGCTGCCCCTCAAGCACGTTCATGTGGGTGCGCAGCGTGCGCAGGCCACGCAGGCCAAGCGCGGGGTTCGGCTCGTCTTCGGGGGTGAGGAACGGCAGCGGCTTGTCCGCGCCGGCGTCCAGCATGCGGATGACGACCTTCTTGCCGGGGAACTGGGCGAGCAGTTCGGCGTACGCCTTGGTCTGCTCCTCAACACTCGGCGGTTCGGCGTTGCCGATGAACAGGAACTCGGAACGGAACAGGCCGACGCCTTCCGCACCGTACTCCAGCGCGGTCTTGCCGTCGGAGGGCTTGCCGACGTTGGCGAGCAGCGGGATGTGATAACCGTCCTTGGTGGCGCCCGGCTTGCCGCGCAGCTCCTTGGCCTTCGCGGCCTTGGCCTTCGCGGCTTCGGCGGCGGCGACCTGCTCGTCGCTCGGCTCGGTGGTAATGGTGCTTTCCGCAGCGTTGACGATAACCGTCTCGCCGTTCTTCAGGTCGTCGGCGCCGGCGGCGGACACGACGGCCACGATGCCGCGGGCACGGGCCAGAATGGCCGTGTGCGAGGTCGGGCCGCCCTGCGAGGTGACGATGGCGAGGGTCTTGTCCAGGTCGAGGCCGGCGGTGTCGGCCGGGGACAGGTCTTCCGCGACCAGAACGAACGGGGTGTCGGAGACCGGGACGCCCGGCGCGGGAACGCCCATCAGGTCGGCGATGACGCGCTGGCCGACGTCGTGCAGATCCGCCGCACGCTCGCCCTGATAGCCGCCGATGGCCTTGAACATCTCTTCCACGGCGCCGAAGCCTTCCAGCACGGCGCGCTCAGCGGTCTTGCCCTGCTCGATGAGCGTGTTGATGCTCTGCGCGAGCGCCGGGTCGGAGGCGAACATGGCGATGGCCTGCAGGATCGGAGCGGCCTGCTTGGCGCCTTCGTCGCCGTTCGCGGCCTCTTCGGCACGGCGGTTCAGATCCGCGTTGACCAGCGCCAGAGACTTGGTCACACGCTCGATCTCGGATTCGGCCGAGACACTGTCGGCGCGAGGCGCATCGGACGGTTCGGGAAGCGCAGCTGCCATACGAATGACCGAGCCGACCGCAACGCCGCGTCCGATGCCAACACCCTTGATAACCATATGTTCTCCTTATGTTATGGCCTCTCGCCGCGAATGACCGGTACTTCCCATCCGCGGACCGCCTTGTTGACCCACCAACTTCATCGCCGGTAAATCATTTTCTGTCCACGTCAGTATACACCCTCAAAAGCGCGACACGACTAGAAGTAAACGTTTTCCAGAAAATTGGAAAATCATGGTACACTGCTGTGTCAGCAGCCAAAAGAACGGCCGCCCAGCAATTGGCATAGAGTAATGTTATTGCTAATCGGTATCGGCGCGGGCCAACACGGCACACGCACGCTGACGAGTGTCGATATCGACGCACGACAAACCGCACCGGAACCACCGGCGCGACGACGCAAAGGAGTGTCTCCATGGTTACCCGCACTACCACCATCACCGATCCCGTCGGCATTCACGCCCGTCCGGCCGCCAAGTTCGCTCAGGCCGCGACCGCGTCCGGCTGCAGCGTGACCATCGCCAAGCAGGGCGGCAACCCCGTTCCCGCCGGCTCCATCCTGTCCATCATGGGCCTGGGCATCAAGCAGGGCGACACCGTCGAGGTCACCGTGGACGGCGACAACGCCGAGACCGTCATCGACAGCCTCATCGAGACGCTCACCGCGGCCGAGTAACCTGCGCACGCATTCGACGGCCGCCCGCACGAACCGCGTGGGCGGCCGTCAGCGTATTCCCATCCATCAGATGCGCACCGACGCGCATCGCAAGCATATGGCGGCCGCCCGCCGTCATACCGAACACTGCGAGCCCCATGAAGAGACAGCCATCCGCCGTAATGGACGCCATACCGGCATCCAAGCCAGACGCGACGCCCGTCAACGACGACCCGGCGCCCGGCCCGGAACAACGCCCACAGCCGGCGACCAGTTCCATCACCAACGTGGCCGCCATGGCCCACGTCTCCATCGCCACGGTCTCCCGTGTGCTCTCCGGCAAACGCACCAAGGACGACGACATCGCACGGCGGGTCCGGGCCGCCGCCGAGGAACTCAACTATTCGGTCAACTATGCGGCGAGTTCGCTGCGCGGCGCCGCCACCAACACCATCGGACTGGTCATCCCCTCGGCGACCGACCATTTCAGCGCCGGACTGCTTGATGAGCTGGAACCGGTCATCGACATGGAAAGACAGCAACTGCTGCTCGGCATCGGCAACGAGCAGCATACGCAGGACGAACGCATCGAATCGCTGGTGGCTCGCAAGGTCGACGGCATCATCATCGTTCCTGCCGCGGGCGTCGATCTGGCCCACACGCTTGACCGCACCACCATGACGACGCCCATCGTACAGGTCGGCGGACGGCAGAGATCCTTCCGCACGTCCATGGTCGGCATCGACGAGAATGCGGCGATGGAAAGCATCGTCGCGCACCTCGCCGAGCAGGGCGTGCGTTCCGCCGCCTATCTGGCCGGCAAGGAGGTATCGTTCGAATCGGCCGAGATGTTCGCGATGTTCCATACGCAGATGCGCACGCACCGGCTCGTCACCGACACCTCATGGAACCGATTCGGCGATTCGACCGTGGAGCGCGGTTATCAGTGCGTGTGGCGCATGTTCGCCGACTCGGATGCGCGACCGCCCGAAGCGGTGATATGCGCCGATGACATGATCGCGCTGGGCGCGATGATCGCCTTGCAGACGCTGGGCATCCGCGTGCCCGACGATGTGCGCGTGGTCGGCTACGCCGACTCCCCGCTTGCCTTGACGACGATGCCGACGCTGACCTCGGTCCGCCCGCCGTTCCTCCAGATCGTCACCGAGGCGCTGCGCCTGATCGGGCAGGGGCCCGATCAGGCGGCGCACATCTCGCTGCTGCCCCAATTGATTGTCCGGGGCTCCACCGTCGTGCGTTCCTGACCAGGTGCCGTCATAGCCTCCCCGGAATCAGCGCGCAGAACAGCGCCTCGAACACCAGCATCGGGTTGCCGTTGCCCAGCAACCACTTCCTGGCCACGGCGATGGCCTCCAACCGATCGACTACTTCCTGACGGCTCAGCCGTGCCGACAGCTCGGCGATGGCCGTGCGGTTCTCCATGTTGATCAGCCCGACTGCGTCCTCGGCGTTGTTCTGCAGCACCGCTATGTCGCGGTAGATGCTGGCGGCCGAGTTGAGCGCGCGGTCAAGCACGTCGCGGCTCCGGCGCGTGGCCTGCCGCTTGATCTCGTCCTTCTTGGCGATGGCGTTGTAGGCGCCGCGCAGCTTCGGCGGGATGCGGTCCTGCTCACCGAGGCCGTTGATGCGGCGGAAATCCGCTTCGGCGGCGGCCGTCTGCCGGTTCACGTCGGCTTCCGCCTGGCTTTTGGCGGTGTCGATGAGATCATCGGCCAGCAGCACCGCATCCGATGCCTTGCGCAGTCCCAGCAGCCCGACGATGAGCTCGTCCCGGTCCGACATGACCTGCGTGTCGGAGGCGTACAGTTTCGCTATGCCGATATGCCCTTCGGCGAGCCGCGCCGCGCGCACCGCCACATGACGGTCGAATTGGCGTTCCGCCGGCAGCGCCGGATTGACGGATGCCATCAGGTAATCCGCGACCGCTTTCATGGACGGCACGGCAAGGTTGACGATGCGGGTACGCGAGCGGATGGTCGGCAGCACATCCTGCGCGCTGGGGGCGCACAGCAGCCATATGGTGTGCGGGCTGGGCTCCTCGATCTCCTTGAGCAGCACGTTCGTGGTGCGTTCCAGCATGCGGTCAACGTCTTCGATGATGATGATCCGCCACGGCGCCGTGCTGGGCATCTGTTCGGAGGTGAGGATCAGCTGGCGCACGTCATCGATGCCGATGGTGACCTTGTTGGTGGCCAACGTGGTCACGTCGGGATGGGTGCCGGACAGCACCTGACGGGTTATATTGGTCGGCTCGTCGGAAAGGCCCCTGTCAGGGCTTTCCAGCGCGGCCGCGAACGCGCGCGCAACATTCGAGCGGCCGGAACCGGGCGGTCCGCAGATCAGCCACGACTGGGCCAGCGTCTTCGGGTCGCCGGAGACGATGGCCTGCAGTTGGCCGACCACTGCCTGCTGGCCGACAATGGAGTCCCATACGCTCATCGCGCACCTCCAGCCGGAGTGTTACCGTCGCTTTCCTTAGTGACGGCAGCCTGAGCGGCAGCCGCCTGCGCCGCGGCCCGCTCATCCGCCGCGGCATCGGCCAGCACCGCGTCAACGTCCGCCTTGATGTGCTCCCATACGGCCTCGATCGGCCATGCGGCGTCAATCACGCGGAAACGGCCCGGCTCGTGGCCTGCCAGATCGAGGAACGCCTGCCTGGTGCGCTGCTGGAATTCGTCGCCCGCGGACTCCATGCGATCCGCGTCATGCTGGAGACGCCGGTGCGCCGCCGTCGGGTCCATGTCGAGCAGGTACGTGCGCACGGGCATCAGCCCGCCGGTCGCCCACATGCTCAGCCCGCGGACGTCGTCGGCGGTCAGTTCACGGCCTCCCGCCTGATAGGCGAGCGACGAATCAAGATACCGGTCGGTGATCACCACGGCTCCGCGTTCCAGCGCCGGACGGACCACTTCAGCCACGTGCTGCGCCCGGTCGGCGGCGAAGATCAGCGCCTCCGCGCGCGGTGCGATATCGGTGCCGTCGGCTTCCGCGGCGTCTCCCGGCTCACGCAGCAGCAGCTGACGCAAGCTGCCGCCCAATGCCGTGCCGCCCGGCTCACGCGTCACCACGACCTCGCGGCCTGCAGCCTCCAAGTAGTCACGCAGGCGCTCGACCTGCGTGGTCTTCCCTACGCCGTCAACGCCTTCGAAAGAAATGAACAATCCAGTCATATCTACCCCCTTGCCCACAGTGTACGCGATGGCGGCATGCGACGCGGCCAGGCCGCCATCGCGGCGGCTGCGACGTGACTCTACTCGACGGTCTTCTTCGCTGCGGTCTTCCTGGCCGTGGTCTTCTTGGCGGCCGTCTTCTTCGCGGTGGCGCCCGTCGTCTTGCGACGCCCGCGCTTGGACGGGCCGGCGGCACGCTTCTCGGCCAGCAGGCGGAACGCCTCGGCCGGCTCGATGGACTCGGCCGTGTACTGCTTGGGCACGGTCCGGTTCGTTTCGCCGTCGGTGATGTAGGCGCCGTAGAAGCCATCCTTGATGGTCACGTTCTTGCCGGTTTCGGGATCGGGGCCGAGCTCGCGCAGCGGCGGCTTCGCGGTGCCGCGTCCACGGCCGCGTCCGTATTTCGGCTGGGCGAACAGTTCCTTCGCCTTGTCGACGTCCACGGTGAAGATCTCATCCTCCGAGGCGAGAGACCGCGTCTCGGACTTGCCGTCGGCTCCGGTCTTGGTCAGGTAGGGGCCGTACCGGCCGTTGTTCGCCTCGACCGTGACCTCGCCAAGTTCGCCGGTCTCGGTGTTGGCCTCCTCGTAAACGCCCACGGTGCGCGGCAGCGACAACAGTTTCAGCGCATCGTCCAGCGTGATCGATTCGGGGCTCATCGTCTTGAACAGGGACGCCATCTTGGGCTTGGGCACAGTGGTCTTCTTGGACTTCGTCTCGGATGACCCGCCGTCCGTCTCGAGCGGCACCAAGGCCACATACGGGCCGAACCGGCCGTTGCGCACTTCGACCGTGCCGCCGCTTGCCGGGTCGACGCCCAGCTCGCGCGGGCCACCGGCATTGCTGTCGATGAGCTCATGGCCGACCTGCACGGTCAGCTCGTCGGGCGCCATGGTGTCGGGCAGGGAGGCCCGCTTGGGGTTGCCCGCCGCATCCACGTGGTTCATGTCTTCGAGATACGGGCCGTACCGACCGACGCGCACGTGCAGTCCGTCGCCGATGTCGATGGTGTTGATGGCGCGGGCGTCGATCTCCCCCAGCTGCGCGACCTGCTGCTGCAGGCCCGCGTGCGCTTCGTCCGCCGAAGTCGCCACGTCGCCGCCGGAACCGAAATAGAAATGGGTCAGCCAGTCACGGCCGGTCTCCTGACCGTGCGCGATCTGGTCGAGCCCGTTCTCCATATCCGCGGTGAACTGGTAATCGACGTACTTGGGGAATTTCGTCTCCAGCAGCTTGATGACCGAGAACGCCAGCCACGATGGAATCAGGGCGCGACCGCGCTCGTAGACGTATCCACGGTCGATGATGGTGGAGATGATGCTCGCATAGGTTGAAGGACGGCCGATTTCCTTGGCCTCCAGCGTCTTCACCAGCGACGCTTCGGTGTATCGCGCCGGCGGCTGGGTCTCGTGCCCGTCAGCCTCCACCGAGGACGCGGCGAGACGGTCACCGGTCTGCATCGGCGGCAGCGATCCGTTGTCGTCGGTTTCGCGCGAGGCGCGTTTCGCCGCGACCTCGCCGTCACCGGCACCCATCGAGGAGGCAGCGGGGGCCGCCGCACGACGGCCCTCCCCGGTGGCCTTCATGAATCCGGGGAACTCGATCACCGTGCCGGACGCCTGGAACATCGCCTCGCCGTCCTCGCCGGCAGGAGCCGACAGACGCACGGTCGCGGTGGAGCCGGTGGCGTCGGCCATCTGGGAAGCGAGCGTGCGCTGCCAGATCAGCGTGTACAGTTTCAGCTGGTCGGCGGGCACCTTGCCGGAGAGCTCCGCCGGGTCATGGAACCGCGCGCCGGCGGGTCGGATGCATTCGTGGGCCTCCTGCGCACTAGCGGTCTTCGTCACATACTGCTTGGGCCCATCGGACAGGAACGACTTTCCGAAATGATATTCGACGGCATCACGGGCGGCGGCGATGGCCTCCTGCGACAAGGTCACCGAATCGGTTCGCATATACGTGATGTAACCGTTCTCGTACAGCCCCTGCGCGGCACGCATGGTCTGACGCGAGCTCATGGACAGGCGGTTGCCGGCCGTCTGCTGCAGCGTGGATGTGGTGAACGGCGGGAACGGGCGGCGACGGTACGGCTTGGTCTCCATCGATGCCACGGTGAAGGTCGCGTCGGCCAGGAGCTTGGCGAGGGCGTTCGCATGGGCCTCATCCAGCTGGCATACGTTGTCAGCGAAACCGGACGGCGCGAGCTTGCCGTCATCCGAAAAATCCTTGGAACCCGCAAGTCGCTTGCCTCCAAGCGACACCATGCGCGATTCGAACGACGCCGGCTCGCCCTCCGCGTCCGTCGCGCCCAGCACCGCGGTCACGTCCCAGTAGGAGGCGCGCACGAACGCCATGCGCTCGCGCTCACGCTCGACGATCAGGCGTGTGGCGACGGACTGGACGCGGCCGGCCGACAATCCGGGGCCCACCTTGCGCCACAGCACGGGCGACAGCTCGTAGCCATAGAGGCGGTCGAGGATGCGGCGGGTCTCCTGCGCGTCCACCATGTCCTCGTCCACGTTGCGGGTGTTGCCCAGCGACGCCTTGATGGCGTCCTTGGTGATCTCGTGGAACACCATGCGCTTGACGGGAACCTTCGGCTTGAGCGTCTGCACCAGGTGCCAGGCGATCGCCTCCCCTTCGCGATCCTCATCAGTGGCGAGGTAGAGCTCGTCGGAGTTCTTCAGCGCTTTTTTCAGTTCGGCGACGGTCTTCTTCTTGTCACCGTCGACGATGTAGTACGGTTTGAAGCCATCGTCGACGTCCACGCCGAACTTGCCGAACCTGGCCTTGTCGTCCGCGGGAATCTGACTGGGCTGTGCAAGGTCACGGATGTGACCGACCGATGCCATGACGGTGTAGCCGCTGCCAAGATACCCACCGATTTTCTTCGCTTTGGTGGGAGACTCCACGATGACAAGCTTGTTGCCGGTGCCCATTGTCTCTCCTTACCTACAATGTCATTGGCCTTCATCATACTCACGCGGCATGGTCAAACGGCAAATCGCGCGGCTCCGCGGCGGTCACCGCTTCTTCTTCGGCGGGGCCGGCGGCGCCCCCACCAGGCCGGCTCGGCTCAACGGGGACGCCGTGATCTGGCGCATCGCCAGCAGCATCCCGAACACCAGCGACGAAACACCGGCTATCATCGCGAAGGTGGAGACGTGGGCGCCGACGCTCGCCCAGCTCGCGCTCAGGCTCAGACCGGGCTCAATCTGCCACATGATGTATGCGGCATAGCAGCAGCACAGCACACCCGCCGTAATCATCACCGTGCCGACGATCTGCACGCTCGGCGAGGACGCGCGTTTGCCGGGCGCGTCCATGCCGGACGTGCGCGTGAATGCCATCGCCAGCAGCGCGAAGCCGCCCGCCAGCAGCAGGCTCATCACCACGTCGACCGGGCGGTGCCATGCCCCCGCGATCACCGACAGGCCGATGACCAGCGCATAGGCGGCCCCGACCAGCGCCATCCACGCACGGCATCCGCGCGGAACCGCGAACAGCAGCAGCACGCCCGCGACGACGGCCAGCATCGTATGACCGGAAGGCGCGGAATTGGCGGGCTGAGACACGGTGTTGATGATGAACGGCCGCGGCAGCACACCTTTAAGATATGTGGACGCGAAACACAGCGCGGCGAACACCGCGGACTGCCCGACCAGCCACCAACGCTTGCGTACCAGCATCACCACCGCCGCGACAACGATCAGCAGCGCGGAGACGATTACGGTGAAGTTCAACGGATGCCCGGCGATTGACGTGATATTGCGGCTGATGAACGGGGCGACCAGAGCGGACGCCCACGACGGCAGGCTGTCGTGGAAGCCGCTGAACACCATATCCTCGTATGATTGCCCGTCCTCGGTGCGCACGGCGATCCACCATGCGCCGAACGAGATCGCGATCATCAGCACGCCGAACACCGCACACAGCACACGGCTCGACACGCGCGGGCGCACGGTCAGCGGGTCGCGACGCGCCAATCCGCGCTCGATGTCCGCCTCGTCGTCAATGTCCGCCGCGTGTTCGTCGGACGCGGCGGCCTTGCGTTTGCGCGCGGCCGGCGCGGGCGATCCGAGGGCGCGCAGCGGATGATCCGCGATCGTCTCCAAAGCGGACCATGCGCTGGCCGGGGACGCCTGCGGCACCACGGGTTCTGGCTCCTGTTTCGCCGACGAGCGCGCCTGTTCTGGTGCGGGGTCTGATGCCGACGCGCCGGATGACGTCGTATCCGATGCGGCTGCGGTATCCGGCTCATTCGGCGTGTCAGCGGGCGCATCGGTCGTCTCCGTGGACGGCAGACGTTCCGCCGACGTTGCCGCATCAGCCCGGTCGCCGCTGACCTGCACGGCGTCAGGCGGAATCGCACCGTCACGCGAGATTTCGGCGGGATCATCAACACGCTGTTCTTCACTCATAGTTCAAGACTGTAGAGCCTGTACATGTGTCAGTCGCCTCATCGCGCCCATATTCCGACAGAATAATCGAAAACCTGGCCCCGGCATATCAAAATACGGGTTGAAATCGCCGAAATCTACTATTCCCCGTGTGAAATCGCCGTTTCAAGGTCCAAAAACGGCGATTTCGCACGGGGAATTGCCAAGAACGGCGATTTCAACCTGTAATTTAAGTCTCACGGCGCCGCGACGGTCAGGGTGAAGGGCCAAGAAAAGAAAAAGAAAACCTTCACGTACCCGACAGAGGCCACTTACCCTTGCTGCATTCCTGCCCTGGGGGGATTGGGTGACATAACGCCACGTGAAGGCTGTACTAGTATACATCACCCCCGGATATCGGGTGCGCAACGACAATAATGCCCCTCCCCGCGCTCGCGGGAAAGGGCATTATCGGCTATGGGAGACTAGCGACGCACCGCGTCACGCCGGCGAATGATCACCAGCGTGGCACCGGCGGCGAGCAGCAGCATGACTGCGCCCGAGATGCCAGTGACAGCGGCACCCGTCTTGGCGACGCCGGCATTGCTGCCGTTCTGGCCACTGTTGGCGCCCGACGCACCGGGCTTCGCCGGGGCGCCAGGCTGGCTCGGCTTGCCGGGATTCGTCGGCGTGCCGGCCTTCTTCACCAAAGCCTCTTCGGCCTTGAACAGAGCGCCGGTCGCGTTGTTGATCTCTTCCTGAGTCGCGTTGTCGTTGGCGAGCACCGCCTTGGCGGCATCAAGCGCCTTGACGAACGCAGCCCACGAATCCGCCGTGTAGTCGGATTCCTTCAGCTTGGCCGCAGCATCCACCGCCGCCTTCAGCTTGTCCTTAGACGGCTTGGCGGTCGCGTTGACGAGCCCGTTGATGGCGGTTCGCAACGCCGTGTAGGCGTCGTTGACCTGCTGCTGCGTGGCCGTGTCGGAGTCGAGCACCTTCTTCGCCGCGTCGAAGGCCTTCTTGAATGCGGCCCACGAATCCGCCGTGTAGTTGGATTCCTGGTACTTGCTAGCGGCAAAGACCAGAGTCTCCAGCAGCGCCTTGTCGATGTTCTTCACGGTGTGCGCGTCGATGACGGGCTCATCGGTCTCGATGTTCGGGAAGAAGCCGTTCTTGTGCAGCGCCAGCACCTTCGGAGCGGTCTCGGACGAATCATCCGCGGTGTGGACGGCGACCTTCGTGCCGTTCTCGTCGGGGAAGCTGACCGTGCCGTTGCCTTCGGTGGCGGAGTCGCCGAACCACAGGGCAGGGTGGTACGCGTCGAACGAGTCGTCCTTGGAACCGCCCGCAGTGTCGACGATGTACTGATCCTTCGCGCCGGCAGCGTAAATCGACTCGATCTGTGCCATGTAGGCGATCGGGGCGACCTTGGTGTCCTTGGTGAATCCAAGGGCGGACAGCTTCACGGAGAGCACGACCTGGTTGGAGTCGGAGATATATGCGGGGTCGATGGGCTCCTCGTCAACGACCTTGCCGGTTGTCGCGGAAGTCGTCGTGGCCCATGCGGTGTCGTACTGCGTGTTGCCTTCGGTGGTGCTCACCGAGATCATGTAGTCGGCCTTCATGTCGCCGTCCACGTCGAAGATCACGTCCGGAATGAAATTGTTGCCCAGGTGGGACCACGTCTTGTCGGTGATGATGCCGAAGCTCAGCAGGCCCTGCGACGGATCGGAGAGCTGAGGTGCGGTGCTGGAATAACCGATCGCGCGGATGTCACCTGCGGCAAGGCTGCGAGCGGCGTCACCGTTGCCGGTGTAGCCGTCGACCGGATCCTCGGCACCGTACACGAACGGGACGAGCTCGGAGTGGTAGCCGGTGGCGGTGTCGCCCTGGTCAAGGCCATGGCCGGACACGGACAGCGTGCCCTTCTTGTTGTTGAAGCCGCTCAGTTCCGTGGTGGTTTCGGAGATTGCCTTCGGCACCGAAGTGACGGGCACACGCAGCGTGGTGGCATCATCCTCCTGGGTGACCGGAGTCGCGGTGATGATGCCGCTGGCGTCGGTCACGTACTGGCGGTCCTTGCCTGCGACCTGCGCGGACTGCGTGGCATCGCGGGTGCGGGTCAGCTTGGACTGGTCGATGCTGATCTTCACGCGGAAGCTGGTGCTGGTCCCGGACTTGGCGACCACGGTGTCCCCACCGTTGTCGCCGCTCACCGAGTACGTGACGCCCGGCACCGGGGTGCGGGCCGAGTATGTGAGCTTGTACGTAATGTCATGATCGGTGTTGTTCACGAGCCGCATGGTCTGCTTGTCGGTGTAGCCGTCCTTGCCGACCGGGATGACGCCGAACTGCGCGGTGATGGCCTCGTTATCCTCTCCGGCAAGCTGCACGTTGTTGTTCACTGCGGCGAGCGCGTCGATACGACCGGAGCCCACACGCAGCGGGCCGTACGCGGTCTTGCGATCCGCGGTGAGCACGTCGTGGTTGGCGGTGTTCATCAGCTGGGCCTTGACCACGTTGGCCAGGTATTCGGGCCGGGCCTGACGGACCAGCGCGGCGACGCCGGAGGTCAACGGGGTGGCCATGGACGTACCGCTCATGATCTCGTCGCTGTTGCCGGTGCCGGCCGAAGCGGACACGATGCCCACGCCGGGGGCGGAGACATCGGGCTTGGCGGTGCCGTCATAGGAGCCGTGGATGCCACGGGAGGTGAAGGACGCGATGGTGTCTTCGCTTTCGCTGGAGTAGTCGGCGTCCTTGCTCATACGCAGCTTGGTGGACAGGGTCACCGTCAGCGTGCCGTCATCGATGGCGCTCTGCAGGTCCTTGTTCTCGGCGGCGTTCTTGACCAGCTGGAAGCCGGGGATGTCGGCGTTGCCGCCGATGCCGGACTCGGGGATGTTCGCCTGCGAGCCGAACAGGATGCCGGTCGCGCCGGCCTTCTCGGCGTTGTCGAAGCGGGTCTTGGAGCCGCAGTTCACAGCGGCGTCGTTCCATTCGACGTAGGCGATGTTGCCCTTGACGGCAGCGGCGTCATCGGCGGAGTATGCCTTGCAGCCTTCCAGGTTGTCCTTGTCCTTGACGCGCACGACCTTGCCGGTCAGGGAGAAGTCGTCGAGCTTCGCGTAGTTCACGGAGTACTGGCCGGCGAGGGTCTGGCCCTTGAGCGAGGCCGGGCCGTCGGTCACTTCGACGGCGTCCTGCAGCGCCTTGCCGGACTGGCTCGCGGCCACGGTCAGCGCGCTCTTGGCGGTGCCGGGGGCACCCATGATGTCGGTGATGTCGCCGTCGTTGCCGGCCGCGATCACGGACAGCACGTTGTCTGCGGTGAGGTTATCCACGGCCACGTTCTCCGGGTCGTCGGAGGCGCCGAAGCTGCCGCCGAGCGACATGGAGACGATGCTGATGCGGCTGGACTCGTCGCCGTTGACTTCCGCCTCGGTGTTGTGCTTGGCGATGCCGTCAAGCGCTTCGAGCACCAGGTCGGTGGTGCCGCCGTTGTCGCCGAACACCTTGTACGAGTAGATGCCGGCCTCGGGAGCGGCGCCGGGGCCAATCTTCCAGCTGGCGATGTCGCCGGCGGTCAGCTTCTGGTAGCCTGCGGTATCGGTCTTGCCCGAGGTGCCGTCGGCCTTGACGCCGTAGCCCAGCGCGGTGCCGGCGACGTGCGTGCCGTGGTGGCCGCCCTGGCCGTCGATCGGGTTGGCGTCCGGGGTGGGATTGTTGTTGCCGGCGTTCGGGTTGTACGTGGCGCCGGCGTAATCGTAACCGCCCTTGAACTTCGTCTTGTCGAGCAGATTGCTGACCTTCGGGTCGGTCAGCGGGTCGGCGGTGGAGTTCAGCGCGGTCTGGTAGGCCTCGGTGGTGCCTGCGCCCCCGAAGTCGGCGTGCGTGTAGTCGAGGCCGGTGTCGACGACTGCGATGTTCACGCCCTTGCCGGTCTTGCCGGTCTGTTCCCAAGTCTTGACGGCGTTGACCAGCTGGTCGTTGTTCTTGTTCGCGGGGGCTTCGCCACTGCCGTTGGTCGTGTCGAGCGCCTTCTTGGGCGTCAGGATCGTGATGTGCGCCACCGAGCCGGACTGCTCGGCGAGCTTGCGCAGCGACGCCGCGTCGGCGCGAACGGCTACGCCGGACAGCGCATACGAGGTGGAGTAGATCTTCTTGGCGCTGGAGTCCAGCGACTGCAGCTGCGAGAACACGTTCACCGAGGTCTTCTCGGCGGTCTTCGCGCTCTGCGTGGCCGCCTGGGCCGACTGCGCGCGCTGCTTCAGCGTGGACAGCGCGGAACGCTGCCTGCTGAAGTTCTTGAGCACACTGTTCTTACGTTCCAGCGCGGAGGGGCTGGTGGTCTGGATGAATGCGGTGACCTCGCCCTTCGCCTGCTGAAGCTGGGATGAGACCTTGCTCTTCAGATTGCCGGTCGACAGAGTCGGCGTCGTGGACGCCGCGTCACCTTGTGCCGGAGCCGCGAGCGCGGTACCGGGCAGGCTGCCTGCCATCGCCAGGGCCGCTACAGCGGCAACCCAGCGAGGCCATTGCTTATTGGCCATTATTGTTTTCCTCTCTTTGCGTGCATCACTCACGACGACACTGTGAAAGAAACTAGACCTGGCGCTCGTCCGATATCGTTACTTTTTGTCGCATCGCGTAACATTTCAGGAACATATTGTTAACACTCACCTCACAATGCCATATACGCCGACTCTCACGTCCCACGCATGACGCACGCCATCGTCAGACAGGCAGACCTCCATCAGACCGCGCTTTTCAGCCCCTCCCATGCGGCCACAGCATATTCGACCGGTATCCATTACGGCAGTCGAGCACGTACTTCCGGATCCCGGCGCATCCACAATCCGCTTATGCCCGGCTATAAGAAAAAACTATGAAAATCTTCAGCTGACGGTCAATATATGATACACACGAACCGCCATGCTGCCTTCGGCGGTCCGGACGGCGTTCGATTCACCACCAGAGAAGCATTGTCAGCGAACCATCAGCGACCTACACTAAGTTACGGTAGCGTAAGTTAGTGTAGGCCGGGCATTCCGGCCGCAGCGAGGTGATGATGATGAGCGCGTCAATCAGTGCACCATCCATACGCAAGTCCGCGGCGCAGCGAAAAACAGCGCGGCGACAGACCGCGGGCGGCGGGATGCGGGCGGCCGCCACAGCGCAGACCGCAACCGCTGCCGGCATGGCCGCGACGCAGACCGGTGCCTCGGCCACCGCGATGAACCGCGCCCTCGAGCAGTATCGCGCCGCGCGCGCACGCTATCGCCAAGCCAAGGCCACACTGAAAGCCGCCGAACGCCAGGTCACGCCGGTCGATGCATTCGGCAACCGCAAGCCTCGGCTGCGCGGCTGGCAGCACCTCATCACCCTGCCGTTGTGCATCGCCGCATCCATCGTGCTGATCTGCATCGCGCCGGCCGGACCGGTCAAGGCCGCGTGCGCGATTTACGGCGCGTCGGCGATACTGCTGTTCGGCAACAGCGCCCTGCTGCACGTCGTACCGTGGCGCAGCGCCAAGGTGACGCGCGTGCTGTGCGGCATCGACTACTCCAACATCTTCCTGATCATCGCCGGCACCAATACGCCGGTGCTGTTCGCGCTCAGCCCTTCGATCCGATGGCCGTACCTGACGGTGATATGGGCGGCGGCGCTCGTCGGCACGGTGATGCATATCGTATGGCTGCGAGCGCCGAACTGGGTGTTCACCGTCGTGTACGTGGTGCTGGGGCTGGCGCCGGTCACACTGCTTCCGGCGCTGTGGACCGCGCCCGCGGTGGGTCCGGCGGCGACCGTGCTGATTGCGTGCGGCGGGGCCGCCTACATTGCGGGCGCCACATGCTTCGCGATTCGCAAACCCAATCCGATTCCGGGCTGGTTCGAGTTTCACGAGGTGTTTCACATGGGCACGGTCATCGGGTACGCCTGCCACGTGGTGGCCATATATCTGGTCGTGTGCGCGCTGTAAAAGACACCGGACATGCCGTCACCGAACGTTCATCAAATCGTTCACAGGGATGGTTGCGCGGTCGATAATGTGCGGTATCCTTGGTCGAGCTGAGAACGAACCGCACATGACGGCCGTTCATATTCGACGCGGGGAACAGCGCGAATCATCAAATGGAAGGGTCGCGGCGCAACCGGCACCGCCGGCGCGGGCCGCAACGGAAGGAAGCTATGAACGCGGATTTGGTGATCGTCGGCGCGGGCCTGTTCGGCCTGACCATCGCACAGCAGGCGGCGGAGCGCGCGGGCGCCCGGGTCGAGATCATCGATGTGCGCAGCCACATCGGCGGCAACGTGTACAGCTATATCGACGAGGAGACCGGTGCCGAAATCCACCAATACGGTGCCCACCTGTTCCATACTTCCACCAAACGCGTTTGGGATTACGTCAACCGCTTCACCGCATTCACCGACTACGTGCATCGCGTGTACGCCACGCACGACGGCGAGGTCTACCCGCTGCCAATCAATCTCGGCACCATCAACCAGTTCTTCCGGGCGGCCTACACGCCCGCCGAGGCGAGGCAGCTCATCGCCGAACAGGCCGGTGAACTGGCCGGCACCGACCCGACAAACCTCAACGACAAGGGCATCCAGCTGATCGGACGGCCGCTGTATGAGGCGTTCATCAAGAACTACACCGCCAAGCAATGGCAGACCGATCCGGCCGAACTGCCGGCGAGCATCATCAAGCGGCTGCCCGTGCGGTTCAACTACGACAACCGCTACTTCAAAGACACATGGGAGGGACTGCCGCGCGACGGCTACACCGCGTGGATGGAGCGCATGATCGATGACCCGCGCATCCATGTGACGCTCGGCACCGACTTCTTCGACGAGAGCCAGCCGCTCAACAAGAAGGCGCTGCGCGCCGCCGGCACGCCCGTGGTCTACACCGGGCCGATTGACCGGTATTTCGGCTATGAACTCGGCGACCTGAAATGGCGCACGGTGGACTTCAAGGAAGTGCGCTACGACGAGGACGACCACTTCGGCTGCCCGGTGATGAACTTCTCCGACGCGGACGTGCCCTACACCCGCGCCATCGAGTTCAAGAACTTCAACCCGGAGAGGCGTGACGCACAGAACCACAACAGGACAGTGGTGTGGGAGGAATACTCCCGCTTCGCCGAGCGCGGCGACGAACCGTACTACCCGATCAACACGGACGCCGACAAGGCGCTCTATGAGCGGTACGCAGCCAGGGCAGCCGCCGAGCCGAACGTCGTGTTCGGCGGGCGCCTGGGCACCTACAAGTACTACGACATGCACAACGTGATCGACGCCGCCCTCACCGCATATGAGGAGCAGGTCGCGCCGATGCTGCGCGCCCGGTGACACCGACTGGCGGGCACTTCCGCCGCCGCCTTTTCTCATTTCATCCGGATCTCCCGCCCATCTCATCCGGCCACAGTCTCATACGCTCACCGGAAAGTGGGACTATGACCGGATGAGGCAACGCCGCACCGCTTTGGCCGGGCCCAAACCAGCGAAGCATTCATACAATCCCACAATGCAGAATCCGACTCACATTAAGGACGGTCATGACCGTCACCGTGCGAGGGTATCGTCACCGTGTGAGCCCTCGCACAGTGACACATCCGGCTAAAACCCTTATTTTCCAACGTTTCTCACGATACCGTCACGCCGAGAGGCTATGGTTGTGGTTTTGCTAGATATGGACAAGCACCAAGCACGATATCGACGTTTGTAAGGATTCAGAGGAAAACCGGTGAGGAAAGCGCGAAAATACGCGCAAACCGGTTCGCATCATATTGCAAGGACTACGGTAGAATCATGGCTTCACATACGCGCACTGTTAATTCCAGTTCAGGCCGACGCGCGGCAGGAACGTCCGGCCGTCGGGCGGCCGGCGCCTCAGGCCGCACCGCGACCGGCACCCAAGCGGGTGCGGCGACGGGCACGAGAACCGGCGGCACCGCCGCAACCAACGGTTACAGCGCGCAGCGCAACAGCGGCTCAAGGCGTGGCCGCGGCGCTAATCCGCCCGAAGGCACACACCGCGGCGGCGGCATCCACCGCTCCCCCGGCTCGAAAGGCCCGAAAGCCAAAGGGCGCAAGAAGCATCTGATTCTCAAGTGGACGCTCGGCATCATCGGCCTGTTCCTCGCCGTCGGCATCGGCGCGTTCGCCTACCTGTACGCCACCATCGAAATCCCCCAGCCGGAGACCATCGCGCTGGCCGAGAAAACCAGCGTGTACTATGCGGACGGCAAAACGAAAATCGGCACGTTCGCCGAGCAGAACCGTGAGATCATCGACTGCTCCGTACTGCCGAAATACGTGGGCCAGGCCGTGGTCGCCTCCGAAAACCGCACGTTCTACACGGACCGCGGCATCGACCTCAAGGGCATCGCACGGGCGCTGATCAACAACGTCACCAAGGGCACCCGCCAGGGCGGATCCACCATCACCCAGCAGTACGCGGAACGGTATTACCTCGGCGAGACCACCACCTACATGGGCAAGCTCAAGGAAGCCATACTGGCGGTCAAGATCGCGCAGACGCAAGACAAAGACACCGTCCTGTGCAACTATCTCAACACCATCTATCTCGGCCGCAGCGCCTACGGCATCCAGGCCGCCGCCCAGGCGTACTTCGGCAAGGACGCGAAAGACCTGACTGTGCCCGAGGCGGCGATGCTCGCCGGCATCATCCCGTCCCCCAGCAACTGGGATCCGGCCGTCAACGCCAAGCAGGCGAAATCGCGATTCGAGCGCGTCATCAACATCATGAAAGAGGACGGCTACATCACCGCCAAACAGGCCAGTGAAGCCACGATGCCGAAAACCGTCACCAACGCACAGCAGAACATCTACGAGGGCCCCAACGGGTATCTGCTGCAGATGGTCCGCAGCGAACTCATCAACTCAAAGGCGTTCACGCAAGACGACCTCGACACCGGCGGCTACACCATCGTCACTACCATCGACAAATCCAAACAGGATCTGATGTATCAGACCGCGAGCCCCACCAAGGGCAACGCGGGCATGCCGGACGGCGTACAGACCGGCGGCCTGTCGGTCAACGTCAAAGACGGTTCAATCATCTCGCTGTACGCGGGTGAGGATTACCTGAAGAAACAGCTCAACAACGTCACCGACGCGACCTACGAAGTCGGTTCCACGATGAAACCGTTCACGCTGCTTTCGACCGTCCAGACGGGCGTCAGCCTCGATACTGTGTTCAACGGCAACTCGCCGCGCAGCTTCCCCGGGCTGAAACAGCCGATGTCGAACTCGGGCGGCGCTAGCTACGGCTACATCAACCTGTACAAGGCGACGGCGAACTCCGTCAACACGGTGTACATGGATCTGCAGCAGCATCTCGGCGCGGACACGATAATCAAGACCGCGCACACGGCCGGCATCAAAGGCAAGATCACCGATGACGGCTACGTGACGCTCGGCAACTCCGGTCTGAGCATGATCGACATGGCGCGCGGCTTCTCCACCATCGCCAACCAAGGCAAGAAGCCGACGCTGCACATCGTCGCCAGCGTGAAGAGCAGCAAGGGGCCGGAACTGTACAAGGCGCCATCCACCGCGGAACAGGTGTTCGACGCGAACGACACCGGACTGGTGGTCAAGGCGATGGAAGGCACCATCCAATACGGTACCGGTCGTGCGGCGAGCGCGATCGGCAAGACGATGGCGGGCAAGTCCGGCACGGCAAACGACAACAAGGCCGTGAGCTTCATCGGGTTCACGCCCTCGACGCTCACCATGTTCGCCATCTGGAATCCCGGAGCGAACGGCGAGGCGCTGGAACTGCCGACCATCAACGGGTATTACAAGGGCATGGGATATCCGGCCGTGCTGTTCACCAACTACATGTCGAGGGCGCTGGAGAACGTGGCGGACGAGAAGTTCCCCGACGTGACCGACAGCGGCAAGATCGGTGGACCCGATGGCACGTGGGGCACCGGTTCGCAGTACTCGTCTTGGGGCAACAGCGGCCAGTCGCAGAGCGGGAATTCGCAGGGCGGCAGCAAGAGCGACGACCAGTCGTCGCAGAGCGGCACGCAGTCTGGCGACGGGTCGGGCTCGCAGTCGACGACGCCGCAGACCGGCAACGGTTCGAATGGCAACGGCAATGGATCGGGCGGCAACGGGTCCGATGGCAACGGCGGGAACGGCGGCAACAACGGGAATAACGGCAACGGAGGGAACAACGGCAACAACGGCGGAGGCTCGGATTGCGCGACCGACCCCACCGCCGCCGGCTGCTCCACCGGCAATGAATCCAGCACCAACGGCATAGCGTCGCAGTGAGGGACGAGGCCGGATTCGCGGTTATTAGCGTGCGTTGACCATCCCCACCGGCGGGGGCACGAGGGCTAGGCCCCGTGCGACTGGAGGTGGTTCCGGCCTCTCACGACCATCAAAAAAGGGTGGCTGCAGGACGAATCCTGCAGCCACCCTTTCGTTTACCGCGAAATATCAGCGCTGCGAACGGTTGATCGCGGAGATGATCGCCTTGAGCGCGCTGGTGGTAATCGAGGAGTCGATGCCGACGCCCCAGATGATCTGGGTCTCAGCGTCCTCGCCCACCTGGCATTCCACGTAGGACGCGGCCATGGCGTCGGTACCGACGGACATGGTGTGCTCCACGTAATCCATCACGGACGCCTCAATGCCGAGGTTGGAAACCGCGTTGAGGAACGCCGCAATCGGGCCGTTGCCGATGCCGGAGATCTCACGCTCGTGAGGTTCGTCCACGCCCACATTCACGCCGCGGTCGAGCACACGCGCCTTGAGCACGGTGTCTGAACCATCCTCGCCGGAACTGACGGCCACCTTGAGCAGTTTGAGGCGGCCCCACGGAGCGAGCGTCGCGTCATGCGTATCGCCGACGACCACGCCGGCGGCCGTCATGCCGGACTGCTCCACCGGCAGGTACTCGTCCTTGAAGAGACGCCAGATGTCCTCGTCCTTGACTTCCTTCTTGGTCGTGTCGGCGAAGTTCTGCACGATCTTGTCGAACTCCACCTGCAGACGCTTCGGCAAGTCGAGGTTGTGGTTGGTCTTGAGCAGGTAGGCCATGCCGCCCTTGCCGGACTGCGAGTTGACGCGGATGATCGCCTCGTAGGTGCGGCCGATGTCCTTCGGGTCGATCGGCAGGTACGGCACGAGCCACACGAACTTGTCGAGATCGGCGCCGACTCGGTCCGCAGCGACCTCGCGGGCTTCGAGGCCCTTCTTGATGGCGTCCTGATGGGAGCCGGAGAACGCGGTGAACACGAAGTTGCCCGCGTACGGATGACGCTCGGAGATCTTGATCTGGTTGCAGTACTCGACGGTCTTGCGGATCTCGGGAACGTTCGAATAGTCGATCTGCGGATCGATGCCCTGCGTGAGCATGTTCAGACCCAGCGTAACCAGATCCACGTTGCCGGTGCGCTCGCCGTTGCCCAGCAGGCAGCCCTCCACGCGGTCGGCGCCGGCCAGCACGGCCAGCTCGGTGGCGGCCACGCCCATGCCTTCGTCGTTGTGCGGGTGCAGGGAGAGCACCACGGCGTCACGGTCGTCAAGATGCGTGGACACGTACTCCACCTCATCGGCGAACACGTTCGGCGTGGTCATCTCGACCGTGGCCGGCAGGTTGATGATCATCGGGTGCTCGGGGGTCGGCTTGATGACGCCGATGACCGCATTGCACACCTCGACCGCGTATTCCGGCTCGGTACCGGTGAACGATTCGGGGCTGTACTCGTAATACAGGTCTATGCCCTTGGCCTCGTTTTCAAGGTCCTTGCACAGCTCGGCCGCGTCGGTGGCGAGCTTCTTGATCTCTTCCTTGTTCTTGCGGAACACGACCTCGCGCTGCAGCACGGAGACCGAGTTGTAGAAGTGCACAATCGCACGCTTGGCGCCCTTGAGCGCCTCGTAAGTGCGGCGAATCAGGTGCTCACGACACTGGGTGAGCACGACGATGGTCACGTCGTCGGGGATGAGCTCGCGTTCAATAAGCATGCGGATGAAGTCGAAATCCGTCTCCGAGGCGGACGGGAAGCCCACTTCGATTTCCTTGAATCCCATGGAGACGAGCAGGTTCCAGAAGCGCAGCTTGCGCTCGGAGTCCATCGGGTTGACGAGCGCCTGGTTGCCGTCACGAAGGTCGACGGAGCACCAGCGCGGGGCACGCTGCAGACGCTTGCCCGGCCACGTGCGCTCGGGATAGTCGAACGGCACCTGCTTGTCGTAGGCGACGTACTTGGTGTAAGGCATATCGCTCGGCTTCTGCGGCTCGCCGATGAATCGTGCGGGAGGCAGCAGCGGGTCGTTGTTCCCCCCATTGGACGCCGCGGCGACCGCCGCAAGATCAAACACTGATGATTGATCCTGACCCATATCTCCTCCTTTACTTGATGATGCCGGCGCCTGTTGCCTGCCGGCCGTATGTTGTCGTCGCACGATAGGTCATGCAATTAATCAGTCTAGCGTGAAGCGCCCCGGTAAACCGCCAAGATATCAAGAATGCGGCTAATCCATGCGGCCTTCGGAGCGTTATCTCGCTTCCGAGGGGGTGATTTCAGGCCCGCCGAACATCTATCTGCGTTTCAAGGGGTTGGCGTTGCTCGATATTCGAGGTATTGCATGATGGACGCCACTGGAATCATGCGGCTCCCATACCATTGATACTCGGCCACCAACCCCTCGAAATGCAGATAGATGTTCCAGAGCGTCCGAGTCACCCCCTCGAAACGTAGATACCCTGCCGAGATAACGTTTCGGCCCCTCTCCGGACGCCCGTTGACTGCATGGCGGCGCCCGCTCCACGCGTGGTGGCGACTTCGCGAAGAGTATGGCGCCGCACAGGACGACTCGCTACAGTGGAGGGCATGACACTGCGTTTTCACGACGACGGCACGTTCCGCGTGCTGCAAATGGCCGACATTCAGGACGGCCCGGAAGTCAACCGCGACACGATCCGCATGATCGAGGCCGCAATCAACGAGGCGAAGCCGGATTTGGTGGTGTTCACCGGCGATCAAATCCGCGGGTACGATCCCGCGTACATCGACACGTTCCTGCGCCGGCGCGGCGAGAACCCCGGCGCACGCGTACGTCTCGTCACCGAAATCGAGGCGAAGCTACACGGCATCCACAGGCGCATCGCGGCGCGGCGCGATCCGGACCTGCCACCGCAGGACGATGTGGTCACGATGGACGACCTGATGAACGACACCCGGCAGAAAGTGCGCGACACGTTCAGCGCGTTCCTCGGACCGGTCATCAACGCGGGCGTGCCGTTCGCCGCGACCTATGGCAATCACGACTTCCAGTGCGGCATCCTGCCTGACGAGCAGGACGACATCTACCGCGAGTTCCCCGGCTGCCTGAATCCCGAGGCCGATGCTGCCGGCGGCTCGCCGTTGGCCATCGAGCCGGGCACATTCGCGCTGCCCGTGCTGTCCTCCGACGGTTCGGAGCATGTGGCGATGGGCGTGATGCTGGTCAATTCCGGCGATTATGCGGGCAAGCCGGAGGAGAATGACGCCCAGTACCCGCGGTATGTGGCGCATTCGCGCGGACTCGACCTAGCGGATTCGGACGGCTACGGCACACCGAGCGCTGAGGCGATCGCATGGCTGGGCGACGTGCAGCGCACGCTCGCCGAGCGCAACGGCGATGGCGAACCGGTGCCGTCGATCACGTTCCAGCATATTCCGCCGCAGGAATTCTATGACTGCCTGACCGAGGTCCCGGCATGGACGCCGAACGCCGTGGAGGGCGCCCGCAATTACGCCGGGCGCTGCTACGTGCTCAACGACGCCGTATGCCGGCCGGGGTCACGGCTCGGCGAGGCGATCGGCTGCGCTGACGAGAACGTCGGCGAGGTGGACGCATTGCGCGAGGCGGGCGGCTATTTCGCGTTGTACTGCGGGCACGATCACAAGAACTCGTTCGTCGGGCACGTGCATGACCTCGATCTAGGGTATGCGCCGACGTGCGGCTTCGAATGCTACGGTCCGAAGTCTCGCCTGCGCGGCATCCGCCTGTTCGAGTTCCGCGAGGACGACCCGGCCGCGTATGAGACCCGCATGCTCACGTGGGGCGACCTGGTCGGCCGTTACAGCGGCAATGAGTTGCGCGTGTTCTTCGAGGATCATTGCGTGACGGGCGCCGCGACCCTGCGCAACGAACTGCGCCGGCCGCAGGTGTTTGCCACCGTCGCCCTGACCCTATCCGCCGGCTTCGCGGCAATCGCGCGCTCCATCGCACAGCGTCTGCGACGATAGCGCAGCGGCGGCAAACAGACGACAAAGGGCATGGTTCCGGCGGCGATATCGTCGACACCATGCCTATTCATATCCGCCGTATATCCACCCGGCTCGTCCCCGGGCCGGCCCTACCTCTACTCGGTCAGGTACAGCACGTTCTCGTCAAGGGGGAACGACGTTCATGTGGTACCCCTCCATTTTCAGGAACGGCTTGGAGCTGTCAGGCTTGGCGTGGCCTGACACGTCGGCAACTGGTAGCTCACGCCGGCCAGTCCCTCCAGTTTGTCGCTGCTGATGCCGGCTGGCACATAGATGGAGTCCATCGGCTTGTTGATTTCGGCCTCGCTATACGTCGAGCTCAACCCATAGCAGGATTTGAATCCTTTCTTGCCGCCGCAGCGATAGTCGCTATCCGGCCCCATGAGCTCGATGCCGACGTCCGACGGCACCTTCCACCAATCGTCACCACCCGTGTCCGTCCGGCGTGCAGCGTGACCGACTGCGGAGCATCGGGGCTCAGCATGGGCTTGCCCGAGCCAACCGAGGTGGCCTTGCCTTTGTCGTCCAACGTCAGGCACCAACTGTCGTCTTTCAGGCAGTATTTGCCTGCTATCGGCTAGAAATCGCCTTTGCCGAGTGCGGTGCGAACATCCGTCAGGCTCATGTCCTTGGTGGGCTTGGCCGATGATGCACCGCCGTCCGCGCCGGCGCTGCCGCCCGGCTACTTGACATCGGCGTCGGGCAGCTCACCCCAATCCAGGTCGATGGAGACGGTCAGATAGTACACGGTGTCGTCGCTGGGAGCGGGCTTCATCTTGACGATGTCGCTTTTGCTGCCGACGTAGCCGTTGTACGGCATGAACGGGTTGGCGGAGTTATTGGTCATGTCCGCCGTGGTCTTGTCGTAGAGCTTCGGGTCACGGTAGATCAGGAACGGCTTGGTCGTGTTCACGGCTTTCTGTTTCTTGGCCGCGGCCAGCGCATCCGCGTCAAAGTACCCATCGCTTTCGAGCTTGTTCAGGTCCGCGCCGACCGGCACGACCAGATAGAAGTCCTGCATGTGATACGTCGCGCCGGAGATATTGTTGTAATCGCCGTTTTCGACCATCTTGCCGTTGTTGCAGACGATGCCGCCTGCCGTATTCGAGTCTTCCTGGCTGGTGCCGCACCAGTAGTTCGTCATACTGGATCGCGGGAACAGTTCGAACGCGCCGGTGTCACCGGTGAGCAGATAGTCGGCTTTCGGGCTGGAGCAGTACGGCTGCTGGATGGCATCGCAGGAGCTCAGCGACTCGTATTCGCCGTATTCGGTACCGTCGCGACCTTTCGGATAGGGGATGTACGAGTTGCCTTCGCTGCCATCGCCGCCATCCTTGAACGTGATGCAGTCACCGGAGTTGTTGCACCACGTTCCCGCGGCCACACCGGAGACACCGAGCAGATTGTCGCCGCCGGTCTCCGGGGAATCGTGAACCGTGTAGGCGTCCTTGACGCCGCTGGCGTCGATGCCGTAATACAGCGTGACCGCATCGCCTTCCGCTACCGTGGATCCGGGCATCGGGTCGGAACCGGACACTTTGCCGACGAACTTCTTCGAGGCGAGGCGCGGCACGAGCGTCACGTCATGTCCTTGGCTTTCCAGTTCGGATTTCACCGTGTCGACGTCCCGGCCGACGATGTCGATGCTGATGGCGCCACCGTCGCTCTTCGTGGCGACGCCGATGTAGATGCCGTCGTCCTTGTCGCCGTCCGACAGCGCCTTCCTTCGGCGGGGTAGGTCGCCACCACGGAACCGATTGGCTTCTTCTTGGTGTCGGACACCGGTACCTGCTTGTAATGTACCGGCACACCCATCGTCTTGAACGTGGATACGACCTTCGTGGCCTGCTTGCCCATCGTGTTCTTGGGCACACCGGGGCCACCCGACTCCTGGACGATTACCGCGGCGTCCTTCTGGACGCGGTCGCCGGGCTTCATGCCCTCGTATCCAAGGAACACGCCCTTCTTCTCGCCGGAGAAGATGATCGCCTTCGATGCCTTCACGCCCTTGGCTTTCAGCTGGGCGACCACGTCATCGGCGGTGGCTTCGCCGCCGGACGCACCGGAGATCTCTTCGGTGGTAGGCAGCGGGGTTCCGCCCCAGATGCCCGCGCGATACGTGAAGAACAGGGCAAGACCGACACCCAACGCGAGGGCGATCACCACGGCCACGATGAGGCCGATGAGCTTGCCCCTGGATTTGGGCTTCGGCGTTTGCCCTGGCACGGCCGGCGTCGCCGCTGACGGCTGGGTTGCGGGCGCGGCCGGAGTCGAGACTCCGGCACCTGACGGCTGGGCGAACTGCTGGGCTTGCGGCCACGCCGGTTGGGCAACAGGCTGCTGCGGCTGAGGTTGGGACTGAGCCGGCTGCAAAGGCTGTGTTGGCTGGAGCGGCTCCTGAGGTGCAGCAGGAGCCGGCGCGAATCCGCCGCCTGGCAGTGGTACAGCTGGAGTCGCCGGCTGTTGCGCCGCAGAGGGCTGGGGCATCTGCGATACTGCGGGCTGCGACGCCGGCGCGGCCTGTGATACCTGTTGTTGCAGCGGCTGCCCGCAGTTCCCACAGAATTTGCTGTCCGGGCTTTCGTCATTCCCGCAATATGGGCACTTCATGCGTGTCCGCCTTTCTCCCCCGCCCAATGGCGTCTCTCATCATTGCCCGCCGGCGCGAAAGCGCTCGCGAACACATCAAGAACATCATAAAACCGGGCGTCGTACAACACAGTGTCACATATCAGGAAACACCAAGCATCCATCGGTCACGCCCAGATGCGTCACTGTGCGAGGGTGCCGTCACGCTGCGTGTGGGCACCCTCGCACAGTGACACGTGCGGCGGCCCAGCGAAGGCGGCAGACAAGCGCTCCAGCGAAATTCAGTGGAACAGACTCACGCCGCGCCGGGCCATGCAGTAGGCGTTACCCAGCCACGTGTGCCGCGAGTTCGGCCACACGGCCCCCAGACGCGGCGCGTTCTGGCTCATCCAGATGCTGGGCACGCGCCCGTCGGCGCTGCGAGAGCCGAGCAGGTTGAACCCGTTCTTGATCTCAAGCCAATCGGGGTGCTGCGTGGCAATGGCAAGACCCTCTTCAAGGGTCAGTGGCGTGCGCTCGTCGGAATCGATGAGCTTGCGCGCCACGTCCGGCTCGCGATTGATGTAGCAGGTGCCGGTATGCGGCTCGACAACCAGATAGAACGGCCCTTCCGGCGGCTCGAACCCGTCCTGCGGCAGGAAGCTTGCGATGTCGCGCGGAGGCATTGTCGTGAAACCGGCCATGCGGTTGATGCTGGTTCGGGCGATCAGCGACTCAGGCGACACCAGCTCGCGCGTGGGGATCAGCAGGATGTTCGAGCCCAGATCGGTATGCTCCAACGCATGGATCAACGGCCGTGCGAGCGCGCGGAACGCGGCGGCGCTCATGTCCGCCACGTCCGGGTAGCCCAGCGCCACGATACGATCCAGCTGCTTCTGCGCTTCCTGCGATGCTATTGACATGCTTCCAGAGTACCGCGAATCCCGGCCGCAGCACCCACCCATCGGCGAACACGGCCATCATTCGGGAAAGCGGCCCGTCTTGTTCCGCGCATTCCGTACCATTGGATAGGTGCGGCCATGTCACTGCGGCCGCTTGTATAGGAAACCGAATCAAACCCAGAGGTTGTTATGTCCGAAAAGTTGAAGGTCGGCATTCTTGGCGCCACAGGTATGGTCGGCCAGCGTTTTGTGACACTGCTGGAGAACCACCCGTGGTTTGAGGTGGTCAAACTCGCCGCGTCCGCGCACAGTGCGGGAAAGACCTATGAAGAGGCCGTCGGCCCCCGCTGGAAGATGGAAACGCCGATGCCCGAGTACGTCAAGGGCATGACGGTGCATGACGTCGCCGATGTGGCCGGCATGGCCGATGGCGTCGATTTCGTCTTCTCCGCGGTGAACATGTCGAAGGACGAGATTCGCGCAATCGAAGAGGAGTACGCGAAGACCGAGACCCCGGTCGTCTCCAACAACAGCGCCCACCGTTGGACGCCGGATGTGCCGATGGTCGTGCCGGAGATCAACCCGGAGCATTTCGCGGTGATTGAGCACCAGCGCAAGCGGCTCGGCACCACGCGCGGCTTCATCGCCGTCAAGCCGAACTGCTCGATCCAGGCGTACACGCCGGCGCTGGCCGCGTGGAAGGAATTCGAGCCGCGCGAAGTCGTCGTCAGCACGTATCAGGCGATTTCCGGCGCGGGCAAGACCTTCAAGGACTGGCCTGAGATGGTGGGCAACATCATCCCGTTCATCTCCGGCGAGGAGGCGAAGAGCGAGAAGGAACCGCTCAAGGTGTTCGGTCACGTGGATGCCGACAAGGGCGAGATCGTGCCGTTCGACGGCGGTCTCAAGATCACTTCGCAGTGCATCCGCGTGCCCGTGCTCAACGGCCACACCGCCACGGTATTCCTGAACTTCGGCAAGAAGGCCACCAAGGAAGAGCTCGTCGACCGCTTGGTGAACTACACGTCCAAGGCGTCCGAGCTGGGGCTGCCGCACGCGCCGAAGCACTTCATCCAATACCTCACCGAGGATGACCGCCCGCAGGTCAAGTTCGATGTGGACTACGAGGGCGGCATGGGCGTGTCAATCGGCCGTCTGCGCGAGGATTCGATCTTTGACTGGAAGTTCGTGGGGCTGGCTCACAACACGTTGCGCGGTGCCGCCGGCGGCGCGCTCGAATGCGCCGAAATGCTCAAGGCGCTCGGTTATATCAGCGCGAAGTGACGGCAGCCTGCCGCTGAGACTGAAATTGCGGCTGGAGACCATCGAACGGCCGGGTTGACCACGGATTGATTCCGCAGTCAACCCGGCCGTTCGGCATATCGGGTGTCGTCACCGACGCAGGTGACGTGCATTGCCGCGCGGATTACGGCGGAATCGTACCGTAACGATCACGGCGACTATGACCATGGCGAGCAGCAGCAGTGTGGCGGCGACCGTCGCTGCCACAAGGAGCCGCATAATTCCGTTGGAACGTTCCATGTGCTCCTCCTTCGGCTCAGGAGCGCGAATGAATACGGAAGGAGGAGGTAAGAACGCTCAAACCAGATAAATTGACCACCCAGCCGGCTCCTGCTGTCGGAGATATTCCGCGTAGCGGGCGGGGTGGTCAATTACGCGATTGCGTCAAAAATCAGCGACCGGTGCCGCCGTAGACCACGGCTTCGACCTGATCGGCGTCGAGGCCGTAGGCGGTGTGCAGCGCGCGCACGGCGTCGTCAAGCTGGTCGAGCGTGACGAGCGCCGCGATGCGGATCTCGGATGTGGAGATCATCAGCACGTTGATGCCCTTGTCGCTCAGAGCGGTGAAGAACTTGGCCGCCAGGCCGGAATGGGTCTTCATGCCAACGCCCACGACCGCGACCTTGCCGACGCTCCTGTTGATGTCGAACGACTTGTAGCCCAGCTCGTCATGCTTGTCGATCAGCACGTTCTCGACTTCCTTGACGGTGGATTCCGGCACGGTGAAGGAGATCTCCGCGGTGCCCACGGACGCGCCGGCCTGCACGATCATGTCCACATTCACACCGGCCGTCGCCAGCTCGGTGAACACTTTCGCCGCCATGCCGGGCTCGTTCGGAACGCCGCGCACGGTGGCCAGCGCTTCGCTGCGGTCGTGCGCCACACCGGAGATGACCGGGGCTTCCGGGCCGAGGTCGGGGAACAGGTCACCCATGGATTTGCTGTTGTTGTCGCTCATGTTTTTTCGCCTTTATATTTGTGTGAACGGTAAATCAGGTCTCGAATATGTCGTATGTCAGTGGACGACATCAGTCGATGTTGGGCAGGCTGCGCGGGTCGACTCCGTCGGGCACGATCAGCGTGCCGGGACGATGTGAGAAGGAGCTGCGCACGTGAAGCGGCATGTTGAACCGCTGCGCGTACTCCACGCAGCGCAGTGCCAGCACCTTCGAACCGCAACTGGACATCTCCAGAATCTCGTCGTAGCCGATGACCGGAATGCGACTGGCCTTTGGCACGATGCGCGGATCGGCGGTGAACACGCCATCCACGTCGGTGTAGATCTCGCAGATGTCGGCGCCGAGCGCCACGGCAAGCGCCACGGCCGACGTGTCGGAGCCGCCGCGGCCGAGCGTGGTGGCGTCTCCCTTGGCGTTGATGCCCTGGAAGCCTGCGACGATGGCCACGTCTCCGAGCGACAGCGCGTTCTGCACGCGGTCGGGCTTCACGGCCTTGATGTGCGCGGCGCCGTAACGGGTGTCGGTGAAGAATCCGGCCTGCTGACCGGTGAACGAATGCGCACGGTCCCCGGCGGCGTGAATGGCCATGGCAAGAAGGCTCATGGAGATGCGCTCACCGGCGGTCATCAGCATGTCCATCTCGCGCTCGGGCGGGTTGGAGTCGATGCTCAGCGCTTGGTCGATCAGGTCGTCGGTCGTGTCTCCCATGGCGGAGACGACCACGGCCACCCTGTTGCCCTTTTTCTTGGTCTCGACGACGCGCTTGGCCACGCGCTTGATCGATTCGGTATCGGCGACCGACGAGCCGCCGTACTTCTGCACGATGAGAGCCACTGCTGTCCTATCTTCTCGCGGAATGCATCTGCGTCAATACTACGCAAGCGGCACGATTATAGGAATTTCGGCACTGCCGCGCACGCGTGCGCCGCCATGCGGACAGGAACGGCCGCGCTGCGGGCGCAGGTATCCGGGCGATGATTCGCGTCGGCGGCGCCGGGACGGGCCGACGCTGGCAGCCTCGTTTATGCTTCGCGGCGACCTGTGAGGGCCCGACCGAGCGTGACCTCGTCGGCGTATTCGAGGTCGCTGCCGACGGGCAGACCGCTGGCGAGCCGGGTGACCTTGATGCCGAGCGGGCTGAGCAGACGACTCAGGTATGTCGTCGTCGCCTCGCCTTCGATGTTGGGGTCGAGTGCGAGGATGACTTCCTTGACCTCGTCAGTCTTGAGGCGGTCGAGAAGCTTGGGGATGTTGAGGTCGGCCGGTCCGACGTTGGCCATCGGATTGATGGCGCCGCCGAGCACATGGTATTGGCCGCGGTATTCACGGGTGCGCTCGATGCTCATCACGTCCTTCGGCTCTTCGACCACGCAGATCACCCCGTGGTCGCGTCTCGGGTCGGCGCATACCGGGCACGGACTGACCTCGCACACGTTTCCGCAGATGTCGCAGAACCGCACTTTTTCCTTGACTTCCGTGATGGCGTCGACCAGCTTGCCCGTCTCCTCGTCGGAGGCCGACAGCAGATAGAAGGCGATGCGCTGCGCCCCTTTCGGGCCGATACCGGGCAGTCCGGCAAATGCGTCGATGAGTCGCTGTATCGCGCCGTCATATGCCAAAGCCATTGGTGTGCTCACTCCGAATCATGTTTGTTGACGTGCTGGATGTTCCTGGGGTTCTTGGGGTCGTCGGGGCCGTATTCCTCCACCGGCTTGACGACTTCGAAGAACTGCTTGACGTCGTCGAGACTCATCGTCTCGGGCGAGCCAAGTGAAACGTCATTCATCGAATATTCGTCGTCTTCCGGTGCCACGGTCGGCATGGGAATGTCCTCCTGCGCATACGGGTCGGCTCCGGCGAACGGATCGGTGTCGTCATACGCAGGGCGGGATGCTCTCTGACCGGCCGCGGCACCGGGAGTCTGCTGCAGATGCGTCGTTCCCGGTTCGACTCCGGGGTTTTCCGGGCGCCCGGGTGCAGCCAAGTCGTCGGAAGGCCCTTGGAGAGCTGCCGGGGAGTCTGCGCTTGGCGCGGCGATGCTCGACGAAGCGGAAGCGACTGATGACGGCATGCCAGCCCAGGGGTCTTCCGCGGACATGGACTCCGGCACGGCGGTGGGGCCAGGGTTGGTGCGCTCGGAGTCCTCTCGCGACTGTGACTGCGCATGGGCAACGTTCTGAGGTGTGCCGGGCGCGTCGCCACCGCGTACACCGTCAACGGGCATACTGTTACCGCCGTCGTTGGCCCACGGGTCGGTGTCGTCGCTCAAATCCGGCACGACGATGTGTTTCGCGTGATGGCCCTCATCTTGCGGAGCATTCCGTGAAACATCCCGTGAAACATTGTGAGACGCACCGTCAGTCGGTGACCAAGCGTCGCCAGCCCCCGCTTCCGGGAGCGCCCACGGATCCACTGCCGACTGCGCGTCCGCACGCGAGGTATCCTGTGCGACCGCCCGGTTATTGTCGCGGTCATGAGCCACTGTCGCGTCCGGCGCGTCGGGTACGGCTCGATGGACTTCGTCCGCATCGGCCGATGCGGTGTCGCCGCTTTCGGGAGGAGTCTGCGGCTCCTTGGCATTGTTGCCGACGCTCATCGCCCCCAATGATGCGCTGAGACTCACTTTGACGATCTGGGCACTGATGCGCTGCTGCTCGTCTGCCGGCAGCTGGCCGAACGGCGGCGCGACCTGCCCGTCGGCCATCTTCTTGGTGGGCGCGAGCTGCACTTTGTCGCCGAACGCCTTGCGGGTCTCAGCGCGCATGATCTGCACCACGTTGCGGGTTCCGCCGACTTCCTCACCAGCGACGGCCTTCGCGAAGGCATACTTGCTCAGCGCCTTGTCGAACTTGATCCACAACGTGCCTTTTCCGCCTGGCTCGTGCTGTTCCAAGTGGATGCGCGGCACCTTTCTGCGGTTCACGTACGCGGCGACGTCCGCCGGCAATCCGGCGACCAGTGCATCCCAGCGCTCGTCCGGCGTGCGGTCGTCGCCCTGCGGAGAGGATTGCGCGGCTGTCGGCTCACCGGCCGGCGGTACTCGAGAGGCGGACGGTGCTTGAGCGACGGGAGACGAGGCACCGGCTTGCGCATCCGCTGTTGCAGGCGCTTCCGCCATAGTGGGCGCTTCCGTCTGGAGTGCGCGATCAGGTTGGGTGCCGGCGGTTCGGCTTGGTGACGTATTCGTCTGGCTTGCCGCCGATTGGCGAGCGTCCGTCTGCTGGTTGCGAGCGGATCCGATGAATCCTCCCCTGCGCGGAGTCGTCCCGCCTGACCGGCTCTCGGCGATGCCGCCTGTTCGCGCATTCACTCCTGCAGCTCCGCGGCCAGTACCTGCAGAGTCCGCCCCGGGCGCAGTGCCGCCCGCGGCCGGCGCGACATCCAGTCCCTCTCGCCCGGCAAGTAAGCGCGCGGCAAGCAATTCGAGCCGCATGCGCGGAGAAATCGCCCCGGTCATAGACCCCAGGGTGGTATTGATGGTTTCTGCCATCGACGTCAACGCACCCAAGCCAAGCGACGACGCCTGCCTACGCAGGTCGTCCATGTCCTCGGCCTCGGCAGCATCGGAAAGCACGCTTTCTGCCTGAGCGCCGCCCAATGTCAGCACCAGCAGATCACGCACCCGCGCCAGCAGATCCTCGACGAACCGACGCGGGTCGAATCCTCCCACCACGACTTTCTGCACCACGCCATACAGCGCTTCGCCGTTACGCGCGATGACGGCGTCCACGGCCTCGCCGATCAGCGCCTCCGGCGTGAAGCCGAGCAGCGCCACGGCGGCGTCGTGGGCGATCACGCCGTCAACCGCGCCGACCATCAACTGATCGAGCACCGACAGGGTGTCACGCACCGAACCGCCGCCGGCGCGCATCGCCAGCTTGAGCACGCCGGGTTCCGGCTTGATGCTTTCCTTGGCGCAAATCTCCTCCAGATACGGTCCCATGACCTCCTGGGGAACCAGCCGGAACGGGTAATGATGGGTACGCGAACGGATGGTGCCGATCACCTTGTCGGGTTCGGTGGTCGCGAAGATGAACATCACATGGTCCGGCGGTTCCTCGACAATCTTCAGCAACGCGTTGAAACCCTGCTGGGTGACCATGTGCGCCTCGTCAAGAATGAAAATCTTATAGCGATCCCGAGCGGGGGCGAATCCGGCGCGCTCTCGCAGTTCACGGGCGTCGTCGACGCCATTGTGACTGGCCGCGTCGATTTCCACCACGTCGATGGAACCTGGACCGCCAGTGGCGAGGTCCTTGCAACTGGCGCATTCCCCGCATGGATGCGAGGTCGGCCCCTTGGCGCAGTTGATGCACCGCGCGAGGATACGCGCGGAACTGGTCTTACCGCAGCCACGCGGCCCGGAAAACAGGTACGCATGCGTGAGCTTGCCGCTGTCGAGGGCCCGCATCAGCGGAACAGTGACCTGATCCTGACCGATGACCCCCTCAAACGTGTCCGGTCGATAACGTCGATACAGTGCAAGTGCCATAAGCTCCAACCTATCGCAACCCGGCTATTTCCGGGTGTCTTTCCCTATTGTCCCCATTACTTGCGCACGCATCGGGGGCTTGCCCAGATGGTGCCGCCGCAGCGACGTTTGCGGACTCGTCAACGTCAATCGTTGGCCTGTCGGCCGAAAGCCGCCGGACAGGCAGGCTCCGCTCAGGCGGACTCGCCGGTCAGATGAATTCGCCGGTCACCGGGTCACGCCCGTCGCGCTCGATCGCCGCCATGATATGCTCCTCGCTCCGGCTGTCATGCCAGTGGGCGACCGCAGGCGGGACCAATACGCGCAACGCCTTGGCCTGCGCGGTGACGGTCACCGGAAGATGCCCGACGTACTCCCCATCGGCCATCAGCACCGGAGGCTCGTCTCCCTCGTGGGCGCGGGTTATCTTCACCTGGCGCACACGCTTCCAGCTGAATATCTGGCTGGCGAGCAACCTCCCGTTATAGGCGTTGGACAGCGCTTTGGCACATTGGCCGACATTCGGCTTGCAGTTCAGCCACACCAGATCCAGCATTCCGTCATCAAGCAAGGAGTATGGAGACACCTCCAGTCCGCCTCCGATGTACCGTGCATTGGCGACTGTGAGCAGAGGAGCGATGATGTCGTGTTCCTCCACCGTGCCGTCCGACAGCGTGGCCTTGACGTGATAGCCGTACTGTTTCATGCGTGCAATCTCCACCAGCACCGCCGCAGCGTATCGCGCTGACCCTCCGGGAAGGCGCGAACGGTTGGCCCGATCGTTGATGCTTGCGTCAAGCCCACAATTAAGCATCCCCGCATAGTATCGGTCGATCAGCCCGTTCACTGGGCGGCCTTCCTCATCCACCACGGGCTCACCGGACTCGCCATGCACCATGCAGGCGATCTCCGTCGAGCGCACGCGTCCCATATCGACATCCAGATAGGTGCCGCATGCGATGGCGCCGACGATGCCTTCCACCGCGGTTTTGACCCGGTTGACGGGCAGTTTCAGACCTCGCGCGAAATCATTGCCCGAACCGACCGCCACAATGCCGAGCGGGATGCCACTGCCGCAGACGGCGTTGGCCCCCAAGGCGATCATGCCGTCGCCGCCTACGACCACCAAGTAGTCGTATAGGGCGCGGTTCTCGCGAGCGGCCGTCAGCGAATCATCAAAGCTGGTGCCGGTCAGATCCATTACGTCGAATCCATGCCGCTGTCCGGCTTCGGCCAGCATCGTGAATACCTGTTCGCCCACGACGGCACCCCACCCCTTGTTTGAGACGGGATTGCCGATCAACGCCACCATTGTCTTCGCTTCGCCCATACGTCAAACATAATGCATCAACGGCATTCCCCGCCAGTACAGGCTCCGCAATCGGTCTCGGCATCGGCATCAATGCTGTCTGCCCACACCCGCCGCGAGTGGCCCATCGACTATTCACAGCTGATGGGCCCGGCGCGGGAACGCTGGCTGACACGTGACATGAATGGCAGACGCAACGGCACGGACACCGTCACGACGATGTCATCTCCCTCGACGACGCACGACTCCAGTTGCGCGTCATTCTCTGCCGCGGCACGCCGCCCTACGGCACACGGATCGGATGCGCCACCAGACCAGTACGCCGACGCCGCCGACAATGCCGTGGCATCGGCAGCGCTCCGCGCACGCGACCGGCAGAGCAGCGCACCTCCGACCGACGCGACGGTCGCTATCAGTGCGGCCGCGAGCGCGATCAGCATCACGCAGGCCATCGTTCCCGACCCTTCATCGGATTGCATCAGCCGCGAGCAATAGGCTCGCACGGGCGATGGTCTCCTAGGTTGAATTCGTTGCGCCATCGTGTTTTCCTTTCGTCGCTATTCCACCGCATCAGAGGCAAGCTGCGCAGGGGAGCTTGACCACCCCAGCAACTGCGCGACAGCCTCCGCCAGCGGGAGGGCAAGACGGCACAGTCGCTCCACGACAGCCCTCCGGGCCCTGCAATTACAGACATGCTACGCATGCCGCCCATTGGGTTCACTGACGTTCACCCCTCGCCTACAAACAGCTCTGCTGTTTGCTCACGGCTCGGCCCGCCAGCGAGGGCAAGACGGACTTAGGCATCACCGCCATCCTGTGGCCGAGCCGGTTACTTTGACGGGTAGAACGCCGAATGGATCCGGCAGCACGGGGCATTGCGCCGTCACGCGTATCGAATGACCATCATCAGCGACCGACGCCACCGCGCCTTCGCCCGCGATACCACTCGCCACGGCGTTGACGGACATCCCCGCTCCCGATAGGCCGCCTTCCCTCGTCACCAGTTCGCGAACTACGGCCGACGCGGCATCCTGGCATCGCATGGACACCGTGACCGTTCTCGTCAGGCAGAGCAACACCATCGCCACCATGGCCACAGCGGGAAGCACCACCGCGAACTCCGCAGTGACGGCTCCCCTGTCAGCATGTGACATCGTCGCCATCGTGAATGCCCGTCATCCCACACTCAATGACTTCTTGACGATGTTGGTCAGCAACGTCTTGATGGTGTCCGATTTGAGCAACGCGACCAGCACGGCCGCGAAGCCTGTGGCTGCGACCAGCACCACCGCGTACTCCGCGGTGGTGGCCCCTTCCTCTGGCTCCGCGCTCAACGTGCGCAGCCGTGCATCCAACAGGCAAATGCCCCGCCGCGCCGACGCCCCCATGTTGCCCACCGTACGTGTCATCGCCGCAATAGGCCCGGTACGTCCGTCAATGGCAATCATCGTCTCCTCGATATTCATGACAATCCTTTCTCGACTGACCTTGCCCAACTACAAGGCACTTTCCACTGTGCCTCATCAGGCCCGCCCACCATCGGGTTTTCGGGCAATGTGGTCGAAGGCTGCCGAGTTATCCACAATGCGGCGTGTCATCCACACATTATGTGGATGACAGATGGCCGTGCAGCATTCTTCACCGACCATCGGGCGGCATCGCCACCAAGTTCATCCCACGAACGCCATCACCGAGGGGAGTATGCCTAGAAACACGAACGCCGGCAGCATGCACAATCCCGTGGGCAGCAGCAGTTTCACCGACAGAGACGCCGACTCCTGCTCGATCGCGGTTCGCTCGCCTTCCATCCACTGCTCCGAAGCCGTCGTCAGACGGCCGATCGGCGAAACACCACGAGTCCACGATGGCTCCAACGCGCCACGAAGGATTGCCGAAGTCTCCGCATAATCACCGAAATCGGCGGCATTCCAAGCATCCTTCCATGACGATCCGCGGTGCAGAGCGTCCGCAACCGCACACAGCCCGCCGCCAAGAGCCCCTCCGACAGCCTCACCCACGCCCTCCAGAGAACGCGTGACAGACATGCCTGACCGCAGCGACACCGACAACAGTCCAATCAGCAACGGCAACGACACAGCAGCACCCCCTTCTCCCGCAACATCGGACGGCACGCCAGTCAAGCGGCCCGACCGTGCCGAGTCCGGCCATATCATCGATGCCATCAACACCATGACGGCGCACGCCATCGCGTTCCACATCACCCCACCCCTTAATGTTCATGACGGCAATCAGACGGTATCAACGTTCGTGCCGGTGTTCCGCATCATCGATGACATCCACAGCAGTCCCAGCGCGTAGCCTGCGCCGCCCACCGCCAGGCACGCATTGCCCTGCGCGGAGCCGAACAGCACCTGCACCGGGCGAGCGCCCAGCAGCTCTCCCAAACCTATGGTGACCAACGGCAACGCGCCCAACAGCGCCGCCGTCGCGCGCGGAACCGCGAAAGCACTGCGTCGGGAATCATGCAACAGCCTGGAAATCCGATGGTTCTCGCCGACCACATCCAGACAATCGGCAAGGGAGCATCCTGACCGCTCGCACATCGCACAGGCCACGGCGAGTTCGAAGGCGACATGTTCGGCCTGGGCGGCGCTCTCCCCCGGCATTCGCTGTCGCATCAGCAGCCGTTTCAACCGGCTTGCGGTCAACGGCACCCCTGCGAATCCGCTCCCGTCGACATCGGCAAGAACATCTGAGATCATGCCGCCGGCCCGAACAGACGAACTCATATGCGCGATCACGCCGGACAGCCCCATCACACGGCCATTACGGACGGCATCACCGGCACCGGTCTTTCGCCCTGCTCGCGGCACCCTCGAAGAGACCGGCAACAGGGCACGGCCGCGAGGGGCATACGGCCACAGCATCCATGCCAGCACGACCATCAGCGCGACGCATCGCGGCAACCCACCCACGCTCATATGTCTCACCTCACATGCCTCATTCACATGATCCATCTCACATGCCCCATCGCCCGGTGAAATCATGCCAGCGCGGGCATGGCATCATGGCGCCCTCACCGTCCCACAACGCCACCACGTCGCCGGACAACACTCCGTCGCGCATGCCGAGGCACCCGATCTGGGCGATTCTCCGGCGACCATGATGCCGCTCAAGATGCAGCATCACGTCGAACGCCCCCTCCGCCAGCATCGTCAACGTATGCGCGTCAAGGCCGGCCAGCATGCCCAGCGCGATCAATCGCGCCGGCACCCGGTCAATGCCATCTGCGTGCAATGTGGTCATACCGCCAAGGTGGCCCGAATTGAACGCGCGCAGCAGATCGGCGATTTCCTCGCCACGGCATTCGCCCAGTACCACCCGATCCGGTCTCATGCGCAGGGTCGCCTTGACCAGCTCCGGCAGTCCTACGGCTCCGGCGCCTTCCACATTCGCCCCTCTCACCACCATCGACACATGGTTGCCGCGTCCGAGGTCCCCCAATTCCCGAACCTCCTCAACGGTGACGATACGGTCCAATGAATCGCATTCCGCAAGCAGCGCTTTCAGCAGCGTGGTTTTGCCGCTGCCCGTGCCGCCGCTAATCAGCACTCGAGCCCGGTTCTTCACCAGATTCCTCAGCAACGTCAACCAGTCCGGCGGGAACATCCCAGCATCACGCAATCCGGTCAATCCGAGCAACCGCCGATCCGGAAAACGAATCGTCACCGCCGCGCCCTGCGCGACCAGTGGCGCGATCACCGCGTGCACGCGAATCCCGTCCTCGCTCGACGCGTCCGCAATCGGGCAGGCGTCGTCAAGACGCCGTCCCAATTGCGCACACAGCCGCACCGCATATTCACGCACTATTCGCGGCGTGCGCAACGGCATAGGCAACCGGCACTCCGTCATTCCTCCGCCTCGGTCCGCCCACACCCTTCCCTCGCAGGTGATCGCGACATCGGTGACCGTTGGATCGCGTGCCAGCGCATCCAACGGCCCAAATTCAATCATGGGACATCACCTCCCAACCCCGTCTCGATGGCACCGACAACTGCATCCACCGCCTTGCGGCTGCTCTTGCCGATAGCCCGGATGCCCAGCCCCTCCAGCACATCGCCATGCAGCCCGCGGTCCGGAGCCACCACCCCGGCCAGCTCCTCATGCAGATACTCCGATGCCTCGTGCGCGTCGACCACGCCGCCGCGGCGCGACAGTCCGCGGGGCACGACACCGACCATAATCGGGCGCGACTCCCCTTGACGTATCATCATCGCCCTCGCCGCCCGAGCACGCGCCAGACCGAGCACCGTCAGCTCGGCCAATACCACCTGGCGGCACTGTCGCAGCATCGGCAGCGAATGCAACGCGCTCGGAGCCCCGATATCGACGACCACCACATCATTGGCCTGCGCCAGCGCCTCAAGTACGGCAGAGACCGTCCATGGCTCAGGATCCGAACCGTTCCAAGGTTGACTGGCGAGCACCCCCACGCGCTCCCATTGCGGCAACTCGCCATTCAGCGCCGCACCTTCCGTTTTCCCGAGTGGTATATCGACTGTTTGAAATCGCAGGCCCGGCTCGTTTTCGATGCCCAGCAGCACGTCGATGCCTCCGGCCGCGAAATCGCAGTCGACCAGTGCGCACTGCAACTTGCGCTGGGCCAAGCGCCATGCGACCATCGCCGCGAACACGCTGGTTCCCGCTCCCCCGGACGCGGAAGAGAACACCACTGTATTACGGCATCCTGCATGCGTCAGCGTGCCGATCGACTGATTGCCGTCCACGGATGAGACTGGGCTCGGGCATACGACTCGCGGCATGGTCATGGGCTTGCGCGCACGCATCCGATGGCTTGCAGCATCCGAGTCAAGCCGGGAAACCTGCGCAGCCGGCCTTCGCCAAGCGTCCGGGGAGGCCCGGCGAGGCGGCATGGGAACCTGCCGCGACGCCGCTGCACCCGGCGGAGCGGCAGCGCCAATCTTCTGAACTGTAACGTTGTGTGTCATATTCCGATTGAAACGAATAGCGCCGCAGCGGCGCAACGTGAGGCGACAATGTGGTCGAAGGCCCGCGACTTATCCACATCACGGCGTGTTATCCACAGTTTTTGTGGACAGACGACGCCTAGATGGGCATATTCGCGTGATATGGAACCGTCTCCACTTAGCATCCAGTCGAAAGCACCCGGCAGCGGAGTCGGGAAGAATCCGAGCCAACCTCTCTGCAACCTTCGCCCGTGCGCATCTCGCCGAACGTCGCATACCCCGCGCTCACGAACGCCCATCGCGCCTCCGATCATCTCTGCCGGTCAGTCGGTCACGGCAAACATTGACCAGAACACACCCGTCATAACCACCGGCGTGCCACACCAGAGGAAAAACACACAAAAAGTGCATTGTGTGGCTTTTCCGCAGGCCTCACAATGAAATGTGAACCCTCACATCGCATGGTGTGGTACAGCACAAATCATGAGAACCGCCATTTTCCAACAATCCCAGAAGCACCCCAATATCCTCCCCGGCCACACCAGCCCCAAAACCGCATAAAATCACGTGGTGTGGTACAGCCCGCCGCCAACTGCCGTCCGCCACCACCATCGCCACCACAACACGGGCCGAAATCGCCGCGATCAGCGATTCGGCGAAAAATATCGTTTCGAAGGCCAAAGCCCGGTGATTGCGAGTTCGGCGCCAGAAAAGGCCGGGCCGAACGATCACGCTGCCCCATCAACACACCGGCAATGCACCCGGGTAAGACACACTTTCGACCACTTAACCCAATGATTGCACACAGGAAGTCACGCGGAACAGCAGGAGCCAACGGCCCGAACCCCAACCCGCGCCAAGCCCACCCTCGCCATTAGACCGCCGCACATGGAAAAACCCGCCGGAGCGGGTTTTCCTGCAAGTCCATCTTGAGCAGATCGCTGCACAACCTCATCGTCGTAACGGTAAGTCTTTCCATTGCCCGTTCAACGTAACAGTCCTTCGTGACCATACACTATTGTGGGCCTGCTCTTAAGTTGTCCTTGCACTTCATAATCTAGGCGCAACACCGCGATACCGCAACTCACCCAACTACGTTGTGCGATTTTTTGCGCAAGTGTTCGATACCGCTCAATTATGACGGAAAACTGTCACCTCATGTTCCTATCGGACGGGTTCGTTGTTCACTTGTGTGCGGAACCGACGACCCATCGGCGTGTCGCCGTACCATCACCCGACACCCCATCCGTACGACAATGGTAAACAACCGCTGAATTTCTTACACGCAGCATAGAAAACTGCCATATTCTCGCATAAAGTTATATACATGGCACAAACATTTGACGCACCTTCAAAGGCTATCCTGCGCAGCCAAATCGCCGAGCACATAGCCGAGACAGACAAACCCGACAAGCGCGAGCCGCAAGCCGGCGAAGAGCCGCTGCCCGCGGATCGCTATTTCGACCGAGAACTCAGCTGGCTGAAGTTCAACCAGCGAGTCCTCGAACTCGCCGAGGACGAAGACCAGCCGCTGCTGGAACGCTGCAATTTCGCCGCGATCTTCGCCTCCAACCTCGATGAATTCTTCATGGTCCGCGTCGCCGGCCTCAAGCGCCGTATCGACACCGGCATCGCCGTCACCGCGGCCAGCGGCCTGAGCCCCCGCCAGCAGCTGCGTGCCATCAGCGAGCAGGCGCACCGCTTGCAGAACGAGCACGCGCACTACGTCACCGAGAAGCTGCTCCCCGCCCTCGCTGACGAGCACATCGTGCTGCTCAGCTGGGACCGGCTCACTACCACCGAGCAGGAACGTCTCTCGCGCTACTACCGCCAGCAGGTCTTCCCCGTACTCACGCCGCTCGCCGTCGACCCCGCGCACCCGTTCCCCTACATTTCCGGCAACTCGCTGAACCTCGCGGTGCTGGTGGAGAACCCGAACTCCGGCAAATCCCACTTCGCCCGCGTGAAGATCCCCGGCAACATGCCCCGCCTCGTCCCCGTCGACGACCTGACCGACGAGGAGAGCCGCGAGGAGCGCTTCGGGTTCATCACGATGGAGAACCTCATCATCGCACACCTCGAATCCCTGTTCCCCGGCATGATCATCAAGGAGGCGCGCTCGTTCCGCGTCACCCGCAACGAGGACATCGACGTCGAAGAGGATGACGCCGAGAACCTGCTCAACGCGATGGAGAAGGAGCTGCTGCGCCGCCGCTTCGGACCGCCGATCCGCCTGGAGATCTCCGACGCGACCAGCCCGTTCCTCTCCCAGCTGCTCGCCGACCAGCTCGGCGTCAACCCGGAAGAGGTCTACCGCCTGCCCGCGCCGCTCGACTTCACCGTACTGTTCGAACTGCAGTCGCTCGACCGCCCGGACCTCAAGAACCGCCCGTTCATCCCGACCACGAACCGTCAGATCGCCGAAGTCGAATCGAGCCGCGCACAGGACATCTTCGCCGCGATCCGCGAGCGCGACATCCTGCTGCACCACCCCTACGATTCGTTCTCCACGTCGGTGCAGGCGTTCCTCGCCCAAGCGGCCGCCGACCCGCGCGTGCTGGCCATCAAGCAGACGCTGTACCGCACCAGCTCCAACTCGCCGATCATCGACGCGCTGATCGACGCGGCCCACGCCGGCAAGCAGGTGCTGGCGCTGGTCGAGATCAAGGCGCGCTTCGACGAGGACGCCAACATCGCCTGGGCCCGCAAGCTCGAACGCGCCGGCGTGCACGTCGTCTACGGCATCGTCGGCCTCAAGACCCACTGCAAGCTCATCGAAGTCGTCCGCCAGGAGCAGGACGGCCTCAAGCGCTACTGCCACGTGGGCACCGGCAACTACAACCCGAAGACCGCCCGCCTGTACACGGACCTCGGCCTGCTCACCTGCGACCCGGTGGTCGGTCAGGACCTGACCCGCCTGTTCAACCAGCTGAGCGGCTACGCGCCGAAGTCCAGCTTCCACCGCCTGCTGGTCGCCCCGCGCACCGTGCGTACCGGCCTGATTCAGCGCATCCGCCGCGAGGAGGACGCCGCCAAGGCCGGCAAGGAAGCCTGGATCAAAATCAAGGTCAACTCGCTCGTCGACGAGAAGACCATCGACGCGCTGTACCGCGCCAGCCAGGCCGGCGTCAAGATCGACATCGTCGAGCGCGGCATCTGCGCACTCAAGCCCGGCGTGCCCGGCATGTCCGACAACATCCGCGTGCGTTCGATCCTCGGCCGGTTCCTGGAGCACAGCCGCATCTACGCCTTCTGCAACTCCGACGGCCCGCAGATCGGCGAAGGCCCCATCTCCGGCCCGGAAGTGTGGATCGGCTCGGCCGACCTGATGCACCGCAACCTCGACCGCCGCGTCGAGGCGCTGGTCCGCGTCACCGCGCCCGAGCAGATCGACGAGCTGATTCGCTATGTGGACCTGCAGATGTCCGACTCCACGGCCTCCTGGCACATGCAGCCCGACGGCACGTACATCCATCATTCGCGCGACGACGAAGGCCGCCCGCTGGTGGACAGCCAGGAATATCTCATCCGCAAGCACCAGCGCCGCCCGCGCACCAACAACTGACATGGCACCCGGCCGGGCGCCCGATAAGGCATCCGGCACGAGCCTCGTGCACCGCATCTTCCTCAAGACAAGCGGCGCACGAGGTACAGTAGGTGCATAAGCCGATGGCCGACCCGCAAGGGCCGGCCATCGTCATTACAGACGAGAAACAACGTAGTCATGCAGCCGGTGAGGCATAATGGAAGGGTGAGTGGTGAGGTGAAAATCGTAGAAGCTGCAGGCGCGGTGCTGTATCGCCGCAATACTGATTTTCAAGGATGGCTGAAGTTCTCGGACGACGGGCGGCAGACGTCCGCGGCGTCCCGACTGGCCGACTTCGATACGCTTGAAGTGTGCATCGTGCACCGGCCAAAATACGACGATTGGAGCTGGCCGAAAGGCAAGCTGGAGCTCAACGAGACCCACCGCCATGCGGCGGTACGCGAGGTCAGCGAAGAGACCGGAGTGCCGGTCGCGCTCGGACCGTTCCTCGGCGAAATCGAATACCCGCTTGCCGAGGAAGGCAAGAAAACCCGCCGTTCCAAGGATCGAACCGTCGACACGAAGCACATTCTCTTCTGGATGGCAAGGCCGATCGACCCCGAGGACGCCGTGCGGCGGGCCGACGCGTTCGGCCCCGTGCATCGCGCTGACGTGGGCGAGATCGACAGCGTCATGTGGGTGAGCGTGCAGCGCGCGCGGCGTATGCTCACCCATTCGACCGACCGCGATATTCTCGCGTTGTTCGTCGACCGTGTGGAGGAAGGCGCGCTGGACGGCGACATGCTGCTGCTGGTGCGTCACGGCAAGGCCGAGCCCCGCAAGCAGTGGACGGGTACCGACGACAAGCGTCCCATCACGCCGCGCGGAGCGTCGATGGCGTATTCGCTCGACCGTGAGCTCGCCTGCTACAATCCCACGCGGCTGATCACCTCGCCGTGGCTGCGCTGCCAGCAGACCATACAGATGCTGTCATGGCAGACCGGATTGCCGCTGCATACGGCCGAACCGCTCACCGAGGACGCGTTCGCCGCCGATCCGGAAGCGGCGTGGCAGTGCTTCCACAAGGAGCTGAAAAATACGTTGCAGCGTCACAGTGCGACCGCGGTCTGCATGCATCGTCCGGTCATCGGCGGTATTTTCGGGCATCTGCGCGAACTGTGCGCGACGAAATCGCTGATGAAACGGCTGATTCCGTCCTCGCCGTACATGCCGACCGGCACCGCCATCGCGCTGTTCGTGGTACCCTGCGGTGACACCGTTTCCATCATCGACATTCAGAAGGTCACGCCACTTGTCTACTAGCATGCATTTTGGTTCAGGCTCCGTCGTTCCCAGCCGCACGGGATTCACGCCGACCGGCTCGCCGCGGCCATCGCGCCCCGGGCAGATCGACCCCGGTCTCATCGAGGGCATCGCCGGAGGCGCCGATCCCAGCGTGGTCAGCGAAATGAGTCACGCATCGGCGGCCGCTCTGCTCGACCGCGTGCATCACTCCGCTGATCCGCAGGTTGTGGAACGGGTGCTGACGCTGGTCGACCGCGAAGGCGTGGACATGATCGCCGAACTGTGGAGCCGGTCGGAACCCGACTCGCTGCCGGGCATCATGTGGCGGCTGTACACGTTGCGCTCATGGATGCGGCGCGACCGCGATCTGATCTCGCGGCTGTGGCGGCTCGGCGAACCGGTGGCGACCGCCGCGTCGGCCATCGCAGGCGTCGACCAGGCACCCACCGAAGCGGACATCGCACATACGGCAGATTCGATTCTCGCAGGCGCGTTCACCGGCGATTTCGCCGTGGCTCTGGAGAGGGCGAGCGCGTTCGTCGACGTGGTGGCGCAGGGATTGCGCGTCGAAGCGCGGCACATGGTGCGGCAGGCCGAGGCCAAGGCCGGCTCCGAAACCGCGACCGCCGCAGACCTGGCCGAAGCCCATGTCATGCGCTCCCGCAGCGCCAAGCTGATGCACACCGCCGGCAATCTCATCGCCACGTCCAAGGATTTCCGCCACGGAGCGCAGCTGTGGCGTCGCGGCAAACTGGACTGAGCCGGCGCAACACGCGGACAGCGTAACAGGGCAAACCCGGATATACTGATATCCGCGTCGGGCCATGCATAGCCCCGGGCTCCATTTTTTGCCGCTGCGAGCGGCCTTTGCGCCGACAGGCGCTTTCGTGGTTCGGCGCATTCTCTTTTTCTTTCTCACCCCGTTGAATCCGCAACACGCGACTGCTGATGGGACGAGACGTACAGCAGACAGCGGAAACCGTAGGCGAGTACAAGCCAACCGACGAGCCAGAAAGACCGTAGCCCGCCGGCCATCCTCAACTGCAGGCCCGGAGGGCTGTCGCGCAGAGGCTGTGCCAGCGGGTCCCGCGTTTAGTCGGCGGGGTGTATGTGGATGATGCGGGGGATGAGCCGCTCAACGATGTCGTGGTGGTGGAGAACAGCACGGTCTTTCCGGCTCCGGCGAACGAACGCAGCACATCGACGATCACGGCGGACAGGATGTAGCCGACCACGTCCGGCAACCCCTGCAGCGAATAGTACGGCAGCAGCGCATCCCACGAGAAACCGTGGGCGATGTACTGCGGCACATAATTCAGCCCCCGTCGCGCTCATGGAGTCCTCGGCACCCCATTCACCCTACGCATCGTCGGTGGCCAGCAGACCGATCGGCGACAGCTCGACTATACGGAACTGGGCATGTGGCGGAATTTCACCCACTGCGGCGTGCTGTACGCGCATGTGCCGGAGGTCGATCCGCTCACGTCGCCGCCTGCGCCACGGGATGCCGCAGGCGCCACGGCGGAGCCGGCAACGGCGGCTGATCCCGACATATCGGCCGAAAAGCGGTGCGCGCCCGCATCGAGGCCGCCCGCATCAAGGTGGAAAACGAACTCATCGACCACATCCGATCCCACGCGGACGCCATAGGCTTCCCCGGCGAGCTGGGAGTCAGCCGTGCCGTCAACGGCATCTGTCTGCGAGTGCTCACCACACGCGGTAATGACGCCTTCGACCTGATCAAAGACGTGTCGGATTTCGTCGTTGCGTAAAATCGCGCTCTCAAAACTCGCAGATACAGCATGAATATACGCAAAAAGTGCTTGTATCTGTGAGTTTTGAGAGCGTCCCTGACGCTATTGCCGCACCAACGGCGGCATCGGCCGCCACTTCGGGTCGTGCATCAGCTTGTGCGAGTCCCGCCATCCCTTGGCGATCTGCACCAGCCCGGTGCGCACGTGCTCGCGGTCGACCGCGACCAGGCGAATAACCTCTTTCGCCACCGTGGCGGCCGTTCCCAGGGCGAACAGCACTGGCCGGTAGTCGCCGTGCACCATGAAGTACCGGGCCATGTACCCGCGGTTGCGCAGGATGTGGTACCGGTTCATGTCCGAGGTGGAGTTCAGCTGCCGCAATCCGGCTATGTCCCAGTTGCTGATGTCGCGCGTGCGCCGCATCACCACGTCGGGCACCACAATCGAGTTGGTGACCTTGCTGGCCAGATACCCGTACATCGTGTCGTCCCAGTAGATGAAGAACCGCGGGTCGGGGAGCCCGATCTTCTCCACGATGCGCCTGCGGAACAGCCCGCCCTCGAAGCACAGCGTGTTCATCACGCGGTACCCGGCGGAGCCGAATGCGGCCGGCGCGATCGGGTTCGGGATGCCCAGCGGCACGATGAAGTTGTACTGCCAGTAGAACGGCCCGCCGTCGAAATCGAGCTTGCCGCCCTGGATCACGTCATGGTCGCGACCCCATTTCGCGAGCTTCTCGATGCCGTCAGGCAGTACGGCGACGTCGTCGTCCATCACCCAGAACCATTCCGCCCCGAGATCGTACGCGACTTTTACTCCGACGGAAAACCCACCGGCACCGCCAAGATTGTCGGTTTGCGGAGCGTACACCACACGGCTCGTGCCACCTTTGCGGTCGGCGTCCGTCGTCCCCCACAGACCGTCGGCCTTCTCCCGGAATTCGTCGACCATGTCCTGCGTCTCGTCGGAGTGTTCGTTGTCGACGATGACGATGCGCCATGGTGCGACCGTCAGCTGCGCGAATGAGGCCAGGAGTTCTTCCAGCAACTGCTGGCGCTTATATGTCACCACGATGATGGCGAGCTTGTCGAACACCGCACGGGCATCACAGGTGTGCTCGACCGTGGCTTCCCCAGCTTTGTCGTTCCTGTAAGTCATACCTTTCATTGTGACACCGTTTATGTGAAGGAAAGTGATAGTCACAGGATTGCCACCAGACAACGCCATAATGTCATGCCGACGTTTCCGGCCGTGCAGCTACCGTTCAGAGAGTATGGAGGTGGGTCATGAGGGCGGCACCGCCCGGCGCGTGGTCAGTCGCCGGAGCTGCTGTCACCGGCGCTGCCGTCGCCGCTGCTCGACCCGCTGCCGTCGGACGAGTCCGGGGCCGGCTCGCCGGGCGCCTGCCCGCGCGTGACCGTCACCGTGTTCTCGGAGCCATCCCTCCACATAATCCAGTCCACGGCCGTATGGTCGTAGTCGTCCGCGTCATCGTCCGACGGGGTCAACGTGTAGCTGCCGACCGTCTCGCCCTTCTCGTCGACGATGATGTTCTCGTCCGTGGTTTTGATGTAGAACTGCTTCAGCAGATAGTTGACTCCTTCGAACTCACCGGAGTTCAGCATCAGGCGGGCCCACCGCCCGCCGTCCAGCACCTCGGTGACCTTCAGGTCGCGCGAGAGGATAAACACACGCTTGCTGTCGCTCGACTCATCCCACTGGAAATACAGGGAACCGTCCGAGAACTGGCCGAAGTCCGTGAAGTTCACGTACTGGTCATCCTTCGTGTTGATGTTCAGCAGGTCGGTGACTTTTTTGGTCTTGCCCGTGCCTGCATCCAGAATCAGCAGCTTGTTGCCGTTATAGCTTTCGGAGGGATTGAGCACGTACTGATTCGCGCCGAACCGATACAGGCCCTGCAAGTCGCATCGGTAGGTGTCGCCGGGCGAGCAGTAGTCCGAAGGAATCTTCACGATTTCCTTGTTGCTGTCGATGGAATACAGGTGGTATGCGCTGTCCTTGACCACATATGTGTCGAACACGTGGTAATCGTCCACATCGACTTCAGTAGTGTTCAACGACTGGTATCCGCCGCTGTCCTTGCTGATGCTCACGCTGTCCTTGAACGTCTGCAAGGTCTCGGCCTGCTTCGCGCCGCCGCTCAATCCCATGATCTGCTTGTGGCCGATTTCGACCTCACGCTGATCGTCGTTGACAGTCCTCTTCTCCGTCGTCTTCCAGCTTTTCTCGATGGCGACGCGATTGTTGGATTGCGCGAGCACATCGAATTTGTAATCCTGCTGCAGGTTGATCAGGTTGTCTTCCTCGGTGCGCAGATCGATGCGATCGGACAATTCGCCGGATTTCAAATCGACCTGATGGGCGAACAGGTGCACGGTTTCCGGCGTGGTGCCGACCGCCTTGGTCTTGACCGCGTAGATCACGAACACGGCCGGGTTGGGACCGTATGTGGCGGCGACGACCGGATCGGAGTACATCTTCTCCCCGGATTTCAGAGCCGAGAAGTAGATCACCTTCGATTCGTCCATTGCCGGCGTCCAGACGCCGAACGCATATTGCCCGTCATCGGCGGATTGGCTGGAACTGCCATAGTCGGAATCGCTGCTGGAGCTCGCATCGCCGTTGGCGCAGGGCATTACGTCGGAAACCACTGCGCCGCCGTCCCACCCCCAGTCGGAGGTGTCGTAGTTGCAGACGAAGTTGGTCATGGTGACTTCGCTGACCGCTTTTTTGCCTTCGATCTGCGTCGGGGATTGCTTTTGCGTTTTCTTCGGCGTTGCATCAGTCGTGTCGCTGGTCTGCACGGGACTCGCGGCCGTGTTCTTCCTGCCGTGAAGGATGAGGAATGCGGCAACTCCGCCGACGACGATCGCCACGACGACGATGGCCGCGATGATGGCGATGATGATCTTGCGCTTCTTGCGTTGCGCGGGCGTAAGTGGTGGCTTCTTGCCGGGTTGGGATTGCGACCCGGGCTGACCTTGGGGTGCGCTGCCGCCGTTATCCGCGGGGCCCGCTGGCTGCGGGACAGGCGGCAACGTCCCCGTACCGGGTACTGTGTTCGGAGCGAAGCCGGACGCGGCTGTACCAGGTTGAGGCATCTGCGCCCCGCTACCGGGCGCTGCGGCGGCACCGCTTGCGACCGGAATGCCGCAGTATGTGCAGAACACCGATCCCGCTGGAATTTCATTACCACATCGAGCGCATCTGGCCATCATCATCCCCTGTCTCTTCGTTACGACAATCATAACCAATTCGAGAGATTTTGAAAGGCCGCGAAGCCCTGCGGCCGGGCGCGATGTCACGCGGTCTGGGCTATGATGAAGGCGCAACCGAACGGGAGCCGCAAGGCTGAGAGGAAGCGACGCTTCGACCGTCAACTTGATGCGGGTAATGCCGCCGTAGGGACGAGTTGTCCAGTCGCAGCGCAGCAACAATCGGCATCCGCCAACCGATGGTGGACGGTTCCCAGCCAAACGCACCGGGCATCCCGGCATATAACAGAACAGGCATAACAAAAAACGCATGATTCGGGTCATGGAGGGGCGCACCACCTCACAGGGTACGGCTTGCTCCAGCGACCCGTTTTTCATATCGGCGGACGCCGGCGCACCCGATCGGAGATCGACCGGCAACGGCCGGCAGCGCAATGTCGCCGATATGGGAATCACGCCAGCGACCGAGGAGGGACACATGATCATCAACGGGCAGCCGGAGGACATCGCCACGCCGCTCAGCGTCGACGAACTCATCGCGCGCAAGGGCCTTAACGCGGGACGCGTGGCGGTCGAGGTGAACGGTGCCATCGTGCCGCGCGACAAGCGCGCACAGACCATGCTGAGCGGCACCGACACCGTCGAAATCGTCACGTTCGTGCAGGGCGGCTGAGAGTCCGGCAAACACGCGGCAAGGCATCGGCACGGGCTCATGCCGATGCCGGCCAGCGAACCGCACTCCGACCCGAATACCGCACGCATCAAGCGTCATATACCTCAAAGAAAGGTACCATCATGACCATCGCATCAACCACACCGGCCGCCCAATCGAACGACCCGGTGCTCGACGAACTCATCGGCACGGCGACGAACACCGCGCTGCTCCCCGAACCGGACGCGCACGCCTACGACGACATCGCGACCGGCGACGCCGACCCGCTGGTGCTCGGCGGGCACAAGTTCACCAGCCGCTTCATCCTCGGCTCGGGGCGCTACGACCTGAACCTCATCAAGGCGACCATAGAGAACGCCGGCACGCAGATCGTGACGATGGCGTTGCGTCGCTGCCGCACGACCGAGAACAACCTGCTCGACTACATCCCCAAGGGCATCACGATGCTGCCGAACACGTCCGGCGCGCGTAACGCGGAGGAGGCCGTGCGCATTGCGCGTCTCGCCCGCGAGGTCTGCCAGACGGACTTCGTCAAGGTCGAGATCGAGCACGAGACGAAGTACCTGCTGCCCGACAACGAGGAGACGATTCGCGCCACCGAGATGCTCGCCAAGGAGGGCTTCGTGGTGATGCCGTACATGTTCCCCGATCCGATCGCGGCCAAGCGGCTTGAGGAGGCCGGCGCCGCCTGCGTGATGCCGCTCGGCTCGCTTATCGGCTCCAACAAGGGACTGCGCATGCGCGACTTCATCGAGGTTATCATCGCGAACACGCACGTGCCGGTGATCATCGACGCGGGCATCGGGCGTCCCAGCCAGGCCGCCGAGGCCATGGAGATGGGCGCGGACGCGGTGATGGCGTACACGGCCATCGCGAGCGCCGGCAACATCCCGCTGATGGCCCGCGCGTTCAAGCACGCCATCGAATCCGGCCGCGAGGCATACCTGTCCGGCCTGGGCACGGTGACGGAGGGTCACGCCGTGCCGTCCAGCCCGACGAACGCCGCCGACTACCTGCACTGAGCCACCCGTACTGAGTCGCCTACTCACGTCGCCGCCCGGCAGCGTGCACCCATACGTGGGGCACGATGCCGGGTGTACCTTAATCTCGCGATGACGCCCAGCCCGCGGCCCGAGCCCCCGCGATCACAGGTCAACGGCCATCGCCAGCTCCAGGTCGTCGTCCAGTTCCTCGACATCGAAGTCGAGCTTCCTGAGCACGTCGTCATTGGGAACATCGCCAAGGGGCGCATCATCACCGTCGCCGGGGCCCATGTCACCGGGATCGTCATCAGGGCGCATCAGCATCGATTCCACGACCTCATCATATTGGTCCGGATTGCCGCGGAACAACGCCAAAGCGCACCCCCGCGCCAGGCGCTCATCCGGGAACCGTGCCAATACGATGTTCGCCAAGGACTCGCCCAAATGTGCCTTCGCGTTCATTTCCTCCTCGCTCAGCTTGTCGAGACGCTTCTGCATACGGCGTGTGAGACGCTGTATGTCCGCCTCGGACGTACTGTAAAGCGTGCCGTCCGTCGCGTAGTCGTCATCAAGTCCCCGTGAGAATTCATCGAATCCGTTCATGAACGCGATTATCGGCAATGACAGCAGACCGAACCGGACGAGCGTCTCCGTAAGCAGTTCCAGCTGCTCGACACCTCGGTCGAACCGCTTGCGGTCTCGCCGCTCGAATCCGAGGATAAGGTCATGGGCCATCACGTCGCCCATCAGCGAGTATGCCAGATCGTTCAGGAACGCCACATCCTGCCATAGTGGTTCGCCCGGCACATCCCGATTGTGTTCCAGCGCGAGCATGCGGTCATCGACATCTATTGGTTCATCGTCCCACATCTTCTCGTATGCATCAATCAGCCGGACGACATCGTACATGTATCGCCGCTCGCATTTCAGCAGATCCAGCCTATCCTCCATGTCGATGCGGGCGCAGCTCTCGCAGTCGCACAGCGACTCGTCGCCCACCTCGGCATATCCGCGAACGCCATCTCGCTTCGACGAGCATCCGCCCGCGTCGCGATCTGCCGTCGCAATCTCTCCGACAGCCGGTTCCTCATCGTCATGACGACCCATATACTCACTCATCCACTGATTGCCATGCAGCTCGTATTCCGCATCGGCCTGCGCCCGCCGCTCGTGCAGATAGTCGACCACGCGCCGATACCGCATGTCCGGCGCCGCACCGAAGCGCAACACGTCTCCGTCCTCGCGCAGCATGCACATGCCGATGCCGGGGTACAGCAGCAGCATCCGGGCGATGTCGAGGCTGCGCCGCTCATCGGCACCCCAATTGAGCAGGGTGTATGCCGCCAGCCGGTGCATCTGCGTCGAATGCTCCTCCATGGCGAGCCCGCGCTGCTTGCGGTTGCCGAACCGCTTCCTGCCGCGAGGCCGTCGCATCAGTTCCTCGACGGTCGTCATACGAATCAGCGACGGCATGTAATCGGACGGGTCGTCGCGAAACAGAGCCAGCGTGGAATCGTTCAGCAGCTCGTACAGCCACACCGAGATGCCGTACTTGCGCACCGTTTCGGAGCAGCCGTGAAGAAACCTCCGGCACTCGCCCACCAGCCGCCCGTTGAATGACATCGCCGCCGCGCACAGGTTCGTCGTCCAACTGCCGCACGCGAATACGTCGCGCGCCAGCGCGTACAGCCGGTGATCCCATGGCGTGGGCGTGCCGTCCCTGTCATAGTCTTCGCACACCTTGCGCATAGTCTCCGGAGAGACGAGTTCCTCGAATCGCCGCTCCAACTTGTTGATAGCCTGCAGAAATCCGATGGTATCCATCGAGAATGATGTCGCCATGATCGCTCCTTTTCGTATGCGCCACTGCCGTCACGGTCCCTCCGCGTCCTCGCGCATAGGCACACCATGGCACACCCAAGGCTCCCGGCGCCACCCACCCTCGAAAATCTGTGGATATGTGGATAACTCACCCCTTATCCACAGTTGTCCACATTGCCGGCGGAACCGGCAAGCCCGGCCATCAGACCGGTGAAACCATACGAAAATGCCAGAATGGAACACCACGCGCATAAACAACATCCACTATCATGGCTAGCGGAAGTCGATCACATGCCGCAGGCCGTCGCACCAGCTCAGGCATCAAAGGGAAGAGACAATGAACGAAAACAAACGCACCGTGACGATTCTCATACCCTGTTACAACGAGGAGGAGTCGCTGCCGATGCTGTTCGCCCGGCTCACCACGCTCTCTGAGAACGCCCAGCTGGCACCGGACGATGACGATCGCATCGACTATCGCTTCCTGTTCGTGGACGACGGGTCGAAGGATTCGACCCGCGACGAAATCCGCGAGTTCGCCAGCAACCGTTTCGACACGGGCTTCATCTTCCTCTCCCGCAACTTCGGCAAGGAGCATGCCATGCTCGCCGGCATCGATGCGGTCGACACCGACGCATTGGTCATCATCGACGCCGACCTGCAGGATCCGCCCGAGCTGATCGGCGACATGGTCAAGCTGTGGCGGCAAGGATACGAGGACGTGTACGCCCGACGCCGCTCGCGCAAGGGCGAAAGCTGGTTCAAGAAGGCCACCTCGCACCTGTATTACACGCTGTTGCAGAAGGTTTCCAGCGTGCAGATCCAGCGCGACACCGGCGATTTCCGACTGCTTGACCGCAAATGCGTCACCGCGCTGCAGCACTTGCGCGAGTCCGAGCGCAATTCGAAGGCGTTGTTCAGCTGGATCGGCTTCAAGAAGATCGAGTTCCTGTACGATCGCGACCCACGCTGCGCCGGTAAGACGAAATGGAACTACTGGAAGCTGATGAAGCTAGCGATCGACGGGTTCACCTCGTTCACGGTGGCGCCGCTGCGTGCGGTCACGATCTGCGGCGGCATCGTGTCGCTGTCGGCGATCATCTACGCTCTGGTCGTGTTCGTGCATACGATCGTCAACGGCGTGGACGTGCCCGGCTATGCGTCGCTGATGATCGTCGTGCTGGTGCTCGGCGGCATCCAGCTGCTTGCGCTGGGCGTCATCGGCGAATATCTCGGCCGCACGTTCATTCAGACCAAGAACCGGCCGAACTATCTGATCGAAGAGGAGCAGCGGCCGAAGGAGCGCTGACGGTCAGCCTATGTAAGGTGCCCGCGCGGACACGCACAGCTGTGCCCGCGCGGCCGTCCGTGGCTACATGAATTTCTTCAGATCCACCGGACAGCTCAGGCCATCCTTGATGCTGCTGAGCTTGTCCAGCACACCTCCATTGGAGGAGTCGGTGGAGTTCTTGTTCTCGTCGGCAGGCTTCGATGAGGTCTTGCCGGAGGATTTGCCACCGTCGGAACCGTCGCTGCCAGTTCCCGCCCACTGGTCCTCCACCGCATCCGGCACATCAGCGCCGCACGTGTCGGTGACCTTGCCGTTGGTGCCCGTGTAGATGCCCTTCTCGTTGATAATCGGCGTGGTGACGACGTCCAGCGTCGACTTCGCCTGCTCCGCCGCCCGCACGGTGAACGCGATGGTCACCGTCTCACCCGGCTTGATGCCCTGGGTCAGACGCAGGTTGATGAACTGGCGGTCCTCCACGGTGCCGTTCGACACCATTTCGCCGGATTCGTAGGCGAGCGACGTGATCGCGCCGCCTTCGGGCGCCATCAGGAACAGTCGCGGCTGCATCGTGCCCTTCTCCGTATTGCCGGTAATGAACGCCGGCAATGACTTCGCCTGCTCCTCGGTCATCGTGTTCTTCAACCGTACCGTCACCGTGTATTCGTCGCCGAGGCCGGCGCTCGCGATGGTCATGGGGTTGGTGGCTCGGGCGGGCGCATCCACTTCGTCGCTGATGCGGTACGAGTTCGCGGCGAAATCGCTGCCGCACGTCTTCTTGACGGTGATGCTCGGCTCAAGATACCAGCTGAGCTTGCTGGGCTTCGCCTCGGTCACGTAGACGCCGGCCTTCGGCTGTTCCACACTGCCGGGAATCATGCCCGCGACGTTCGCGTCGAAGACCTTGGTCTGTACGAGCGCCGCCAGCTCCTCCTCCTGCGCCATCCACAGCTTGAAATGGCCGTTCGCGGACGTCTGCCGCAGCGCCTTGAGCATCGGCGACAGCGTCGACGCGCCCGCGCCCGAGAACACGTGGGTCATGATCGTCTTCGACGCCTTGTTGGTGTAGGCGTTCTGCTCCTTGTAGATCGGGTGGTCCACGTACAGCTCGTTGAGGAAGAACTTGACCGTGTTCGTGCCGTCCAGTACCTTGCCGTCGCTGAGCTTGACCGATCCCGTCACACCGATCAGCGACTGCAAGAACACGGGGTCAAGCGCGAACACACCGGCGATCTCCTGGTTCTCATTGCCCGGCTGCGCGAGCCACATGTTCTTCAATGTGACCGCAGCCCGCTGGAAGTTCGGGTTGACGGTGGTCGTCTGTGGGTATTTCCACACCTGGTCGCCGAACACCGCAGCTTCCTTGACGTTCTCGGCATCGTACGGCTGCGTGCCGTAGGTGATGTCGGTGGTGGCGATGAAGTCGCCGATCGTGACCTTGCCGTGGTCGGCGGTCACCGGCGCGATGTTGCCGACCATGCCGCCGCCGGACCGTAGCTCGGCCGGATTGTAGATCGCGACCAGATACGTGCGCTCACCGTTCTCGCCCAGCAGCTGTGGCAGCAGGTTGATCAGCTCGTCGTATTCGTTGAGCATCTTGTCCACGGATTTCAGGCCGGAGACGCCGGTCTTCACCATGGAGACGATGCTCAAGCTCTTCGGAGGCGCCAGCTTCTCCAGCCGCTGCGTCTCGACTTTGATGTCGGCTCGGGCCTGCTTGACGATGCCCGGCATGGCCGTCACCGCGCTCAGGTCGACGGATTTGTCTTTCATGGAGAAGCCGGACAGCTGCTTGCTCAGGTCCATCAAATCGGTGAACGGCCCGTCCACCAGGTTTCCCATGGCGTCCAGCATCGTGCGCGCGGCGGTGATGTCGTTCCCGTACGCCGTATGGTCGCGCAGGAACGTCCACTGCGGCTTGTCCAGTTCGTCGCGCAGCGCCCGCGTGGACGTCACCATCTCACGTGCGGACGTGCCGATGTTACCTCCGCCACCGCAGCCGAGCGCGGTGTTGGCGAGGTTTTCGGAAGCGGAGATGAAGCGGTTCGCCTCCGTGTACAGTTTGAGCGCGGAGATTCCGTAGATACCGACGACCGACAACACGGCTCCCAGTAGCACGAACACCACATACAGCACGATGCGCCGCGGACGCAGCGCTTGAGACAGGAATTGATGTCCTTTTCGTCCGATGTGCTGGGGGGATCGGCGCATGGGTTAACCTCGTTTGCTTCGTGTTACATTCCGTTTTGTCGCGTCCGTCGTTCCACGCGACGACCGTTATCGTTCCGTCGGGTTCGATGGTCTGCCGTCACACCGTCTTTTCGGGCGGACCGGCTCTCGACGCTACGTAATACAACCTCAGATGATACCGTGCGATGCTTACCGCACGCTAAGTCTTCTTTCTGAACCGTTGTATTTCGACGTTTTTTTCACCATTGCCCGGGACAGGCGGAAGGATGGCCCGGCACAACACCCGCGACCTTGTCAGACTGCTTTCAGACTTCATTGAGGGGTATAACAGTATGGAGCAAGATAACATACACATAGCGCGACCATAGTGTTGCCTACGGGATGCCGTGCTTTACGGGGCCTTTCGGGGTTCTTCGGGTGGCGTCCCGGCCACTGTCACGAAAACGCGGGCGCACGGTTGCCATGATCGCAGCCCCCGCTGGGAAGAACTGGAGAAGTACACGCATGTTCGTTCTCAAGAACGCATGGTCATCCATAGTCCGCCGCAAATGGCGCACGCTGTTGACCATGTTCATCGCCATCATCGTCACATTCGGGACATTGTTCGGTTTCTCCGTCCTGCACGCCGATGAATCGGCCACCGATGGCTACAACCCCCAGCTGGTCAGCGCCGTCATCCGCCCGGATGCGAAGACCAAGGCAACCTACAACGGCGCCGATTCTTCCTATACGAAGAACTACCTGGCGTTCGACGCATACGACAACTACGCGTCTGCGCTGCAGACCGCCGGCCTGACGTACAGCTATGCGCTCACCATCACCGTGCCGGTGCGGCAGAGCGGCAACGTCAAGGCCATCGCCGGCACCGACGACCAGAGCGCCGACAAGACCGGCGGCGAGATGCTGTACCGCAGCTTCTCTTCGCTGGAGGCCGCGCATGAGAACGAGCTCGGCCGGTACAAGATCGTCAAGGGCAAGCAACTGGACTACTCGAGCCAGTCGAAGACAGGCGTGCTGATTTCACAGGCGTTCGCGAAGAAGAACGGCCTGGACGTGGGCGACAAGTTCACCGTCGCGTTCCCGAACGACGCGAAGAAGACCATCGAGCAGACCGTCCGCGGCATTTACGAGTACACGGAGCCGGCCGCCGCGGGGCAGAGTTCGGACGCCAAGCTCGCCAAGGACAACCGTGACAACGTCATCTACACCGCGTACTACACCTTCGCGATGGACGGCCTGTATGCGGCCGACGGCAAAGGCTGGCTGATTCCCGACCTGAACATCTCGTTCCTGCTCGACAGCATGTCGACCTATCGGAAGTTCGAGAAAGTCATCAAGAAGGCAAAGCTGCCCGCGAACCATGAGCTCACCTCGCCGACGCTAATCGAGCACGAGAAGCAGATCGCGCCGCTGCGCTCCCTGGCGAGCTCGATGAAGCCTATGCTCGCCGCCCTCTGGATTGTGGGCGCGGTGCTGTTGCTGCTTTCGTGGGGATCGAGCCTGCTGGTCGGCCGTCGGCGTGAAATCGGCAACCAGATCGTCATCGGCGTCTCGCGTGGGCGTATCGCCTGGCAGTTCATGCTGGAGACGCTGTTGCTGAACCTTGTCGGATTCGCCGTAGGCATGGTCGTCGGCGCGTTCGCGGTCAAGCCGCTGGCCACGAAGCTCGCCGACGGCAATGCGGTCAGTGTGCCGGGCAACCTGATCTGGACTGTCATCTGGAGCGGTCTCGGCACGATTGTGGTTCTGATGGTGATCGCCATGATCCGCGTGCTGCTGTTCCGTGTCAGGACGCTGTTTGCGGCCCGTTCCTCGAATGAGGTCGAGGTCGTGGATGACGGCGGGACGGACGACACCGTAACAAGCGACAACGCAGCGAACGACAGTGATACGGCAGACGCCGACGATACGGCGGAATCGGCACAGGAGCAGGCATGAACGACACGAACACGAATAAGGCGGACGACATGAACGAGGACGACGTCACACTGACCGGTTCCGAAGGCGAGAACACGGCGGTCGAATCAGACGCGGCAGCCGACGCCACGGCCGACACGGCAACCGAATCCCCGGATGCCGCCGGAGCGAGCGATTCGACGACGGTACCGGACAGCGTGCAGTTCTCCATCGTCTTCGACGACGACGGTGACGACTCCGACGCCATCGTGATCGACGCTGCCGACGCGGAAATCGACACTACCGCGGAAGCCGATACGACGGTCGCGACGGATGGCTCCGCCGAGGAGGCACCGGCCGACGACGAGAAGCCCGGAGATGATGCGCAGGATGCCGCCGCGCAGGAGCCGGCCAGCGCCGACAACACCGCCGATAACACCAGTGCCGATACCGGCGATGCTGATACCGGCACCACGGCGGCGGACACCGCCGACGAGAACTTGGACGTGGCAGCGGCCAACGCCAGCAAGGTCAACGAAACGCTCAAGCTGAGCACCGGGGGCAAGACGGCCGGTGATGGCCAGAAGAAGACCAGGGCCGGCAGGGTCACCCTGGCATCGGCCAGCGTCGACCCTGCAATGCGCCTGTCATCGCGCATCGACAAGGAGCTCAAGCGCAGCAAGGCGGACAGCATCCGTCTCAAGTCCTACCCGACGTTCTCGATGAACAAGGTCACAGTGACCGACAAGAAGTCCGGCCGTCACGTGCTCGACCGCATGACCCAGGCGTTCTATGCCGGGCATGTGTACTCGGTGCTGCTGCCCGACAACGACCGCATGCTGCACGAGACCCTGATGGGCGTGATGAGCGGCATCATCCGGCCGCATGACGGCAATGTGATGAACAAAAGCGCGAACCTGCTGGAGCTTGAGCCCGGCGAAGTCCGTGGACATCGACTGGGACTGGTGCCGCAGCAGTATGCGGTACGAGACGACATGAGCGCCGAACGCAACCTGGTGTATGCGATGGATGCCTCCGGGCGCACGTTCCTCAAGCCGAAGCCGGTGATCGCACGCGAGCTGCTGCACAAGGTCCATTTCGATGTGGATACCCCGAACGCTCCGGTTGGCAAGCTGGACGTGGTGGAGCAGCGTCGCGTGGCGATCGCGCGCGCCATCGCCTGCGAGGCCGAGGTGCTGATCGCCGACGAGCCCACGGGCGGGTTGAACGATGACGACAGCGTGGAGATCCTGCAGCTGCTCACGTCGCTCACCCACGGCGACCCCAAGCGCTGCGTGATCATCCTCACCGAATCAGAAGCCGTTGCCAACATAGCCGAAACCATCATCAAGCTATAAACGGCCTCATCTGATGCGCCCTCGCTGGGTGGGCAGTCCACCGGGCTGTCCACCCAGCGAGGGCGCATTGATTCCACCTAGATCATGCGCATGTGGAACCTCGCGGCCAGGGCCGGCACGTCGGGGACGCCGTACTGGTCGACCAGATCCAGCCAGCGCCGCTTGTTCGCCTCCCCATAGCGCTCCGCACGCTTGGCGTAGGCTTGCGCGGTCAGGAACTTCGGCGGTATCGACTTGCTGTTGTATTTGTCGGCGACCATCACGATTTCCTGTTCCAGATTGACCGGCATGTAATCGACCGGAGGCAGCGGCAGGTTCTGCGCGATGACCATCTGCTGGGTCAGGCCGACCCCAGTATGATTGCGCGCGAACTGGGCGATGGACTCGTCCACGCCCTGCTCCAGCAAGTACTCGTAGCCGAGCAGGCCATGCAGGATGTAACGTTTCCCGTCGAATTGCAGCGGTTCGCCATCACTGCCGTCATGCTTGAGCACGCGATACGTGCCGATGTCGTGCAGCAGGCCGCCGATCGTCGCCAGATGCTCGTCGATCAGGCGTTTCGGCACACGGCCACCGGTGATGCCGTCTGACGGCAGGTCGGCTTGTTCAGCTGCCCCGGCGGAATCGTCAAGCGCGTTGCCGCTGCCCTGGCCCAGCTTGTTGGTGAACAGCGCGTTCTGATGGCGGGCGAGCTGGCGGGCGATGGTCGCCACGACAACGCAATGCGTGTGCACCAGGTCATAGGCGGCCTGGGAGGGGGCGATTTTCTTGTGCAGCTCGTCAATCTGGTCGAGTGTGGGGATATAACCGGTCATACGGCTTATTGTAGCCATCGCGACACGCTGATAACATCACACAATCGCAAGGTGCATTTCCACAGATCAGCCATTTTCCGGCCTTCATCATAAACAGCGACGTCGATTGTGCTGCGCAATCCGGGCGTGTCGCGCCGGCGAGGAGGAAAAGAGGAGAGCGTTGCGAGCATGTTACAGATGCCGGGTGCCATCAATCGCCCGGTAGACGCCTCTCAGATGGAGCGCACGTGGTATTCGCCGGTACGGTTGGACGCCACGATCATCTGATCGTTCTCCAGCACCTTCCAGCCATCGGACTCGTTCTGCTCGAAGCCGGAACTCGCCACGACCACACCGGACGGCTTGCCGTCACAGTCCTGCACGTCACGGTACCTCATCACACGGTAATCGTGAGCCTTCTCGCCCTTGCCGTACTCGTCGTAAATCTCGACGATGCGCGGCGACGTCTTCTCGCGGCCGGCGGCGCACAAAGCCACGAGCTGGTCCTGGCTTTGGATCATGCAGTTGTAGCTGGACTTGGGGTACGCCTGACGCAGCTGGCGTACCGCCTGCGCCACGGCCTCGTCCAGCGCGAAGCCGAACGCGATGTATTCGAGGATGACCGAGAAGAAGATCGCGGAGTCGGAACGGCCGCCGGTCGACAGGAACGCACCCTGATTGATCGGGTACGCGCGGTTGAGCACGATGTTGATGCCGCGGTCGTCGGAGATGTCGCCGTTGTGGATGAAGCTCAGCCCGTTCGCGAAGAACGGCTGCTGGTTCTCCAGAATCAGCGGCAGGTTGGAGCTGGCGAGACGCAGGTGCCACAGGCCACCGCGTGCGGGGTCGTCCGCAAAGTCACGGAAAATCGGGTCATGGCGGGCGGCCAGTGTGCTCTTGTACAGTTTCGTGCCGGTCTCGGGCTTGCGTACCTCGCCGGCGGCAAACGGCAGCTCAGTGGGGTTCGACAGCAACGCGACACCCCAACCGTCATTGTGAATCTCGCTGAGATCCCGGAAATCCGTCACCTCGTGCATGCCCAGGACGTCGTTGAGGCTCAGGTTGAATCCCGATGTCGCGTATCCCAGTAATCTGCACATGCTTGGTACTGTATCGTGCCGCGGCGGCTGACAAGCGGGCGTGGCTATAGGAGTTCCTTATAGCGTGCGCACGGCCGCGATGCGCACGCGGTCCGGCACCCGGCAGACACATGCCGATATGACCAATACGGCCACACAAACGGCCGATTGACGGGCAAGCGTCGTCATCAGGGGAAACTGCCAGAAGAACAAGCGTCCACCTGCCCGCTCGCCAATCGCACAACAGACGAACAGGTATAAAGCAGGTGCCGCCGCGCCAACTCTCAGTCCGCACAGGCGGCCACATATCACCCCGAAGCAGCCAAGTCCGCCCACAGATAGCGCCTGCGCGACCCCGGCCGTGCCATATACCGGTATCATCACCGCACCCAGTGCCATCATTCCCGCGATCAACACCAGCAACGCCGCACGATCCATCAGCCACGTATTCCTGACGGCAGCCACATCAGCCGCAGACATGCCAGGCAGCGACCACGCAATCATCGTCGCAGGCACAAGCGCCGCCAACGTCGCAAGAGGCAGACTCACGCCGGAACCGACCAGCGCAGGCAATCCAACCGTCATGGACGCCAATGGCAGCGTGCCAAGCTGCGCGGCCAAACACAGCATCGTCAGCAGTGCCATCCTCGCCGTCTTCATGCAAGCCGGCAGCGTTCGTCATCCATAATTCAGCGACCTGATAATCACGTGCCTGCGTGTCCAATATCTCGCATCTGTTCTGTGTGGTGTCATACGTCAGCAGACCGGACAGCAGGTACGAGGCAATCTCATCGCCGGACAACTGTTCACTGTCTTCAGCGCTGAACAGCCATGCAGTATGATCCGCCGGGGATTCGGACAACTTGGCAGGCGTCACATATCCATTTCGACCAAGTTTCCCGGACAAGTCGGCAGCCGGCTGACCGGCCAAACGCAGACCGTGATGCCATCTCGCCGGTCACAGACAGTAGAGGTCGTCCTTGCGATAACCGGATATGCGCCGAACGGCAGTACCAGCGGGACGGCTACCGCGACGGTGGCGCATAGAGCGACTATTGCGCAGACGGAACAGCCGGCAACGGTCCTGTCATGGCTGCGCCATCCGACGACCATCGCCCGTACTGAGGCGGTGGCTGGCGCAAATACGCGGCACCCAGGCCGTAACGCATGGGCGGTTTGCCTCCGCAGTCCATCAGTCCATCAGGAGCGCACGCGAGCCGGCAGTGCGGCCCGTGTGCGTCTACTGCTTAGCGAGTTTCGCCGAATCGTCGACCTTCACGGCATCATTTTTCGTCGCGTCGACCTTCGCGCCTCCCTTGGCATCTGCGGCTGCAGGCTTCGCAGCGCCGTCCTTCGCAGCGGTGGCCTTCTGCGCCGAGCCCGCAGGCTTCGTCTTGCTTCCGTCCCTCGCCGCGGACGCAGCCTTCGTGCTGCCCGAGCCACCGTTCTTCGCGGTCGGTTTCGCAGCCGGCCGTTCTTCCGGTTTGCTGACGGTCACGATATCGTTGACGCGCGGCGTGCGCGAACGCAACGCGACGCGCTTCAGACGCGGCGGTCGGCGAGTGGAGATGAACAGCGGCTGAACCTCGACCAACGGGTTGAACGGCGCCAGGCCGAACCATTTGATCGGGGAGCCGGCGACGTGACGAATCGCGTACTTGGCCTGCAACGACATCGCGCCTCGCGTGGAGATCTTGGATTCCGGCATCAGGTCCTTGTGAATCAGCACGTAACGGATGGTGCCGATCTCCGGGTCGGCGTCCACCTTCGGGTAGACGGACTTCTGCTGCGGCAGGTCACCGGAATCCGACAGGTCGTGCATGATCTGGTGCAGGTACACCGGAATAGACTGCGACACCTTGAATCCCAGACGGATACGCACTCGGAACAGGTAGCTCGTGCCGAAATTCTGCACGGAGTACTCGCGCGTGAACGGTTCGTCGGTGGTCTGCACCGACACCGCCCACCACGCACGGGCGCGCTTGGGATGATCCGCGAAGATCGAGAAGAAGATGTCCGTATCCAGTCGTCGCATATCCGAATCGCTGGTCAGATACACGATGTTGTCGGCGAAATACGGGATGCGGAAGTCGCCGTGCAGGCGGTCAAGCGCCGGCAGGAAGTCCTTCGGCATCATGTGGCGGCGCTGCGCGCGTTCCAGACGCGTGCCCTCGTTCCACGTGTACATGATGAACAGGATCGCCAACGTCAGCAGCATCGTGAACCAGCCGCCGTGCAGGAACTTCGCCATCGACGCGATGAAGAACATCAGCTGGATGGCGAGGAACACGATGGTGAACACGACCGCCAGCACCCGCTTGCGGTCGTACCACATGTACACCGCCAGCAGGATCGTGGTAGTGATCATCGTGATCGTCAGCGCAAGGCCGTAAGCCGCCGAAATATGCTCGGAATCCCGGAATATGCCCAGCACGATGAGCGTGGCCACGCACAGTACCCAGTTGATGACGGGAATGTACAGCTGGCCGCGGGTGCGCGCCGGATACCGCACCTGAAGATGAGGCATCCAATTGAGGCCGGTCGCCTCTGACACCATCGTGAACGCGCCGGTGATCAGCGCCTGCGAGGCGATGATGCCGGCCGTGACCGACAGGATGACGGCCACATAGCGCACGTTCGGATCCATCATCTGGAAGAACGGGTTCAGTCCCTCCATGTGCTGGTACTCGGGATTGTTCTGGTTCTTGAGGATCCACGCGCCCTGACCGAAGTAGTTGAACACCAGGGCGACCTTGATGAACGGCCACGTGAAGTAGATGTTGCCGCGTCCCACGTGTCCCATGTCGGAGTACAGCGCCTCGGCGCCGGTGGTCGACAGGAACACGGTGCCCATGACGGCGATGCCGGCCGCATTGTGCGGGCTGAACAGGAATTTCACGCCGTACACGGGGTTGAGCGCCGCGAGCACGGACCAATCGCCGGAGAGGTTCACCGCGCCGACCACGGCGAGGAACGTGAACCACACCAGCACCACGGAGCCGAACACGCGGCCGATGCTTTCGGTGCCGCGCGATTGCACGGAGAACAGCACGACGATGATGACCACGGTGATCATCAGCGTCAGGTTGCCGTTTTCCTTGAACAGCGCCTCCAATGGCGGCAGCGTCTTCAGGCCTTCGACCGCGGAGCTGATCGACACGGCCGGGGTGAGCACGGAATCGGCGAGGAACGCCGCGCCGCCGAGCATGGCGGGGATGGCGAGCCATGCGCCATGCCTGCGAATCAGCGAATACAGGGCGAAGATGCCGCCTTCGCCCTTGTTGTCGATACGCATGGCGATGAGCACGTATTTGACGGTGGTGATCAGCGTTATCGACCAGAACACCAGCGACAGCATGCCGAGCACGGCCTCACGGTCGGTGTTGGCGATGCCGCCCTGACCGGAAAGGAACGTCTGCGCGGTGTACAGGGGCGATGTTCCGATGTCGCCGTAGACCACGCCGAGCGCGACGATGGCCATGCCGAGCGAGATCTTGTTGGGGCCGGACTGCAATCTGCGCCACCAGCGGCCGATCGCGCCCTTGCTTGCGGTCTTGGCGAGTTTTTCCGCTTCCTTGGTTTCTGCCGCCTGCTGCTTTGCAAGCTCTTCGCGCTCCTCTTTCGTCAGTGTGCGACGGGAGACTTTCGGGACGTTGGTGAACGTGTCGGCACGTAACAACGTTTCATCGGGCTTTTGAGCCATGATGCTTCCTCCATCGACGGGGATAATCCGCACATGATATCCGCATATTCTAGGTACAGCTACTAACGGAAACCTTGGTATTTCAAATTCAAGCGGTCAGTATATGCCCCTTTTCGGTTTTTTCCAACTTGGGGAGGACGCCGGCCGCCCTTGCCGCCCCTCGTCACACCCCGTATACCGTGCGTGTCGTGCGCCGCGTCGCACGCGCGACTTCGGCGACGGGCAGGTCGAACACGTCGGCGAGCGCCGTCAGCGTGTACGGGATCATGTACGGCGCGTTGGTGCGCCCGCGGTATGGCATCGGCGTAAGATACGGCGCGTCCGTCTCGACCATGATGTGGTCCAGTCCGACCAGCCGGGCTGATTCGCGGATACCGTCGTTGCCCTTGTAGCTGACCGTGCCGGAGAAGCTCAGATACCAGCCGTTGTCGCGCGCGATCTCGCCCATTTCGGCGTCGCCGGAGTAGCTGTGGAACACGGTTCGCTCTGGGCTGCCGTCTGCGAGCAGCGTCTCGATGACCTCCCGGTGCGAGTCGCGGTCGTGGATCTGCATGGGCAGGTTCAGCTCCTTGGCGAGCGCGATATGCTCGCGGAAGGCGTCTCGCTGCAGTTCCTTCGCGCCTTCCCCGGTGCGAAACAGGTCCATGCCAGTCTCGCCGATGGCGACCACCTGATACGGGTATGCGAGGGCCAGGCGATGCACTTCGGCGAGCGCGTCGTCGAAGCTCACGTCATGGTGGGGCTTGTATTTCAGCGACAGACCGTCCGGCCCGGGGACGCCGCGGTGACCGTGGAGCACGGCTTCATTGGGGTGGATTGCGATGGCGGCATGAACGGAGTCGGGATGGTCGACGGCCATCTGGATGGCGGTCATGAGGTTCGGCAGCTCGCACCCGCAGTCGATGATGCCGGTGACACCGACTGCCGCGGCTTGGGCGAGCAGCTGCTCCACGTCGTACACCGGTACTTCCGGCTGTCCTTTTTCGACGGCTTCGTGGCTCATGGCCCGCGCAAACGGAATGACGGATGCCACATGCGTATGGTTGTCGATGACGTGCGCGTCGTCGGGCAGCGGCGATGGCGCGGGCGCCCAGCTGCGGTCACGATGATGATGCTTGCTCATGTCTCACCAGTGTAGCGAGCGGCACGGCATTGCTGCGCGGCCGTTCATGGGTCTCGCCTCGCCGGCTACCGCCAGCAGCTCTCGTAGGGCAGACCGGTCAGTCGTTCCACCACATGACGGGTTTCGGGCGTGACGTCGGCCTTGTCGCCGTCGTTGCGCAGGCGGGTGATCTCTGTCAATACGATGCCGTCCGCACGCTTGTTGATGGCGAGATGGGCGGACACAATCCAGCAGATGACCATCGCGACGGCAAGACGGTAAACCAGCCCAGCAGCACGGCTCCCAATCCAATGCCCGTCACCGTCGTCTGCCGTGCGCGCGTCGCGTCGAAGCCGACCGCGCCCAGCACCAGGCCGGCGGCAATCGTCGCTATTCCCGAGCCCAGCTGACGGAACGATGCCTGAATGCCGGAGAACGTGGCGGAACGGTACCGGCGAGTCACGATCTGGTCGATGTCCGCGATGTACGGGAACACCGTCCACCACGGTTCCGGCAGCGTGCCGACCAGCATCCACGCCGCGAACAGCCAGGCCGTACCAAGCCAGCCGATGAAATTGATCGAGTACAGCCGTTTCGGGCCTATCTTGGTCATCGCCCAGCCGAACACCGGCATCAGCGGCAGCGAGACGGCGGCGCATCCCGGCATCAGCGACGCGAACGCCGCCGTATGGTTCCAGTCGTGCACCACGAAGAACACGAACGTCTGGTCGAACACGTCCATCGTCACTTGCACCAGAAGGTAGATGGCCAGATGCTTGCGGAACTCCTTGACGCGCAGCGCGCTCGCATACTCGCGCAACACCAGCCGCGCACGCCGCAGCCAGCCCGCCATGCCGACGTGCCCGTCACGCTTCTCGCCCCGCGCGTGCGCGCCGAATCCGGCAGTCTCAGGCGTCATCTCCCAGGTACACCGTCAGCAGGCGAACACGTATATGCCGAACGGCATCCCCGGAATCCACAGGAACACCCCCAGCAGGATCATCGGTGATATCATCATCAGCAGCAGACGGCGTACGGCCACCTGCCCCAGCTGGACGCGCGGAATGCGGATCGAGGTGATCGGCGGCGTGACCACCGGGGCGATCAGCGTGTTGTCGAATCCGATCACCGACACGTCACCGGGCACGTTCACGCCATCGGCGGTGAACCGCAGCACGATGCCTACCGCGATCAGATCGTTGTAGGCGATGATGGCGGTGGTGTCCCCGCCTTCCAATGCGAGCGCGGCCTGATAGCCGCCCTCGACTGTGGGGTGCACCGGGCCTATCTGATTGACCTTGAATCCCATGCGGTTCCCGATGTCATGCACCGCGGCCACCTCGACTGATTGGCCCATGACGCGGCCGGGCCGGCGACGTACGTGACCGCGAGCGTTTCAGCAGGCTCAGCGCGCACGGTGCCGATGCGCGGATCGGGCACAACGCTGGCCACGCCTTCGAGAGGACGGTTCAGCACGACCAGCGGCACGCGCTTCGCATAGTCGCGGATGAAACTGATGCCGGGCGCGTCGGTGGACAGGATGACGCCGTTCACCTTGTCGGCGAGATGGTCGAGCATCTGCTGTGTGCGCTGCCCGAACGACCCCGTTTCGATGACGCTCACCGCGCTGTCCGATTCCATGACCGTGACCTGCGCCCCTTTGAGGATCTGCGACGAGACGCCGTCGGCAGTGTCCTTGACCACCAGCGCGATGATGCTGCCGGGGAGGCCCCGAACGGGGAGAACGGAGGCGGTGCGCTCGCACTGCCGACCGGCACAGACGACCGCGAGGCCAAGGCCGCCTACACGTTCGCGCACGGCGACGGCGTGAAGGTGAATCTTGCGCAGGAGGGCATTCCTCCGCTGAAATCGACGCTCGGCGACCCGCAGTATCTGGCCCAGACCGATGATTTCTTCGGAGGGCAGAAGCCCCACGCCGTCATCGCCCAGGCGTCCAAGGACGTGCGCACCGACTTCACGTATCTGTCGTACACGGCGTACGCGAACTCGATCGCCATGGATTCCATCGGCCAGTCATACCACGGCAAACTCACCTTGCACGAGGCCCTGCAGCAGTGGGGCGAATCGCTCAAGAAATATGGAGAAGAGTAAGGCTTCACCGTACGGTAGGCCGGGTGCCGACCCGGCTCCGACCCGAACAATGAAAGGAACATCATGCAACTGATGTGATCGTGCCGCCCGCACGATCGAAATCCCTTCATAATCCGCCGTGCGCGGCAGTCCGACATCCAACCCCTGATGCGACACGCCCGGATTGCTTCGCACAATTGAAGCACGGCATTCCGGAGAATGGCGGAATGCCGCGACCCTGTGAACGCAGATAGACGATTGTGCTACGCAATCCGGGCGTGCCGCGTCAAGGGTTGGATGAAAGGCCCTCACGCTCCTATCCGATAGGCGCAACCACACACCGGAAAAGAAGAACCCGGCGGGGAAGCCGCCGGGTGAGAGAAGAGAGAGAAGAAGGGGTTCAATTATGGGGTTTCAACAACCTCGCCAACGTTGTAACAACCGCTGACATGTTCTATACAACCGCATCATGCTTGGAGGAATGATGCACGTTCCTCGGAATTATCTGTGAGATGTGTGCCCGACTTGTGAGCATGTAGTCACATCCCGGCACAATGTACGGAAAACCGGCCAATAGGCAAGGAACATGGCCGTTCTTCACCGGTAACAACCCTCCGTCACTTTGCGGCGGGCTGAGCAAACGGCAGAGCTGTTTGTAGACGAAGGCGATCCGACAGGCGAGCAAGTGGGCTGCGGCCGAAGGCCGTCCCCAATTGCAGGGCCCGAATGGCTGTCGCGTAGCGACTGGGGGTGGTCACCGGTCGCCGCAATCATCCTCTGCGGCCCCACCCGCATCCGCATCCTCCCCAACTACCGCAGCCGGGTTCGATGGCAGCAGCGACCACACGTACGACACCTGATACTCATAATCGCTGCCGCGCCGCTGCTCGCTCAGCCGCAGGTATTCGTCCATCAGGCCATTGATACGCTGCTGCACGTCCATGAGCTCGTCACGGGTCAGCAGCAGCGTCCCGGTGGTCATCGGCGTGAAGGGGAATTGCCGACGTCTCTCAGCGAGGGGTATGGCCGCGCTAGCTTCCATGACACCATTGATGCGCATGCGCAGCGCCTTGAGCACCCCGTCCATGACCCTCATGCGCATGGCGGAGTCACGTTGCTCGTTAACGGCCATGCTGAAGGATTCCGCGGCGGGCGCGAACGACTGTTTGGCACCAGAGGGTGCCACATCGGTCAGGTCGACTTGCCCGCCGGCCGTGAAACCGGTACCGGTGGCGGCCGACGCAGCCGGTACTTGCATGATGCCGGTCATCGCAACACATGCGATAGCCGCCAAAGCGCGGCGTCACTTCCTTGTATGACTGTCAGTTGAGCATGATATACGAAAAATATTTCCTATTTTCTACCATTGCTCACGTATCGGACGAAAAATCCCCCTGACATTCATATGTCAGGGGGATTACAACAAAGCCTCAACAGTCAACGGCCCTTGTCAGCGCCTAGATTTCACTGCTTGAGTTCGGCTTGAGCCGCGGCGAACCGCTCAGCCTCGGCCTTCTTGCGGGCGGCGAGCTCGGTGTCGAAGCGGGTGAGCTCCTCGGCCACAGCCTCAGGCGGAATTTTCGCGAAAATCGGATGCGGCTTCGGCACCGGAGTGCCGGCCACCAGACGCTCGCTCTCCCACGGGTGCACGGTCTCACCGAGCTTGTAGTCGCCGGTGATGATCGGGTACGTGAAGCCCGGCTTGTCGAGGTCTTCGACCTCTTCAAGGCGCGGCAGCGGCGAGAATACACCTGAGCCGCCCAGCGCCTCGTAGACCTTCTGCGACGCGTGCGGCAGGAACGGCGCCAGAAGGTGGTTCGCGTCGTACACCGCCTGCGCTGCCACATGCAGCACCGTGCCCAGACGAGCCTCGTCGTCCTTGATCTTCCACGGCTCCTCGGCGGAGATGTACTTGTTGATGTCGCCGACCACGCGCATCGCGGCGACCAGCGCGTTCTTCTGGTGATGCTTCTCGATCAGCGCGCCGATCTCGTCGAACGCGTCCGAGGTCTCCTTGAGCAGCGCACGGTCCTCGTTGGTCATCGAGTCCTCGTCGAGCGCCGGGATCTCGCCGAAGTTCTTGTTGATCAGGTTGGCGACGCGATTGACCAGATTGCCCCAGCTCGCGGCCAGCTCCTCGTTGTTGTGGCGCACGAACTCGGCCCACGTGAAGTCGGCGTCGGAGGTCTCCGGGCCGGCGATCGAGATGTAGTAGCGCACGGCGTCCACGGGGTAGCGAGCGAGGATGTCCTTGACGTAGATGACGATGCCGCGCGACGAGCTGAACTTCTTGCCCTCCATCGTCATGAACTCGCTGGCCACCACCTGCTCGGGCAGGTTCAGCGGGCCGAGTTCACCGGTCTCTCCGCCCTTGGAACCCTTGCCGTTGTAGGCAAGCATCTCGGAGGGCCAGATCTGGGAGTGGAAGGTGATGTTGTCCTTGCCCATGAAGTAGTAGGCCGGGCAGCTCGGGTCGTTCCACCACTCGCGCCACTTCTCCGGGTCGCCTTGGCGGCGGGCCCATTCGATGGAGGCCGACAGGTAGCCGATCACCGCGTCGAACCACACGTACAACTTCTTGTTCGGATTGTCGATCCATCCCGCCACCGGTACGGGGATGCCCCAGTCGATGTCGCGCGTGATGGCGCGGGGCTTGACTTCCTTGAACAGGCCGATGGAGAAGTTGATGACGTTGGTGCGCCAGCCCTTGCGGGTCTTGAGCCACGCGAGGTTCGCCTCGGCGAGCGCCGGCAGGTCGAGGAAGAAGTGTTCGGTCTCCTCGAAGCGCGGGGTTTCGCCGTTGATCTTGGAGACGGGGTTGATCAGCTCGTCGGGGTCGAGCTCGTTGCCGCAGGCGTCGCACTGGTCGCCGCGGGCGCCGTCGGCGTGGCAGATCGGGCATTCGCCCTCGATGTAGCGGTCCGGCAGCGTGCGTCCGGTGGACGGCGAGATCGCGACCTTCTGCGTGCCCTTATAGATGTATCCGTTCTGCAGGCACTGCTTGAACAGCTCCTGCACCACATGCTCATGGTTGCCGGTGGTGGTGCGGGTGAACAGGTCGTAGCTCAGGCCGAGGTCGCACAGGTCCTTGGCGATCACGCGGTTGTAGCGGTTCGCGAGCTCCTGGGCGGTCAGTCCCTCCTTCTCCGCCTCGACGAGAATCGGGGTGCCGTGCTCGTCGGTGCCGGACACCATCAGCACATCGTTGCCCTTCATACGCTCATATCGGGCGTAGACGTCCGAGGGCACGCCGAAACCGGCGACATGCCCGATGTGACGGGGGCCGTTCGCGTACGGCCAAGCGACATTTACCAAAACATGACTCATAAATCCCGATTATCCGGCTCAGCGGGGACACCGCGGCGTATCCACAGCATTATCCACAATGCGGCGTCGCGGAACGTGAGTTATGCACATATCCACAGATTTCGCCGGGTCGGTGGCGGACCGCCGCATCGTATGGTTATGGTCGGCGTATGAACAGAATACTGCCTTCAGATATCAGATATGGAGTCGCGCCGGCGCCCGACCAGACGGATGTCGCTGAAGCGGCAAAAGTCGACAAGCCGCAGCCCAACGCGACACAGCCCAACACAGGGCCGCCCAGCGCAACGCGACCCACTGCGGCGGCGCCAAGCAAGACTCAGCCCGGCGCAACGCGGCCCGGCACGGAGTCAGCCGGCACAATCAGCCGCAGCGACAACGCCGTCGCAATCGTTTCCGACCTCATCGCGCGCGGCACCATGCCGCGTATCGACACCACGCCACTGCTCACCCACAAGGACCTTCCCGGTCCGCTCAGCATGGCTCGGCTGACGCATTTCGGCACCCTGCACTCGCTCGACCAAACCAACGCATACAGCGCCGAGCACGCCGACACCCTGTACGGCCGCGCGATGATCGCGCTGAAACTCATCCCGTTCGGGACGATCGCATGCGCGCTCACCGCCGCGTGGGTATGGCTCGGCGGCACGTTCCCGCGCACGGTCGATGTCATATCCAGCTCCCATTACCGGGCGGATTCGCACGGACGGAAGATTCGCGTCTTCAACCGCAAGACGGCTCCCGAGCACGTCATACAGGTCGGGAACCTGCGCATCACCACGCCGATGCGCACAGCCTGCGACATCGCGCTGCTGACGCCGGGAGAGCTGAACGAGCACGACGCGTGCGACGTGCTGTGCGCCTTGTTCGAGGAGTATCAGGTCAGTCTTGCGCAGTGCATGCAGACGCTCGATGACAACCATTTCTGGCCGAACACCCAACCGGCCAGGGAACTGTTCACATCGATGAAGCATTTCTTCTGATTGCAAGCTGTCGCGGGGCCGCATCGGCCTCCCGTCCGACTCAACCATCGACACGGCTCACCGCCACGACACATCAACACGACGAAAGGAGAGCCACATGCGAATGCCATCACAGGAGAAGACATTGCAGCGACTGCAGAATCCCGCGGAGACGCTGTGCGAGCGTCCCCGCGCGGGGACGGCCAGGCGACGGCTTCGACACAGTCAAGCCAGACGAGCCAAACGCAAGAGCATTCCCGGCAGACGGATGCATGCTCTGCAACGGCGTGAACAGGCGACGGCGTCACGGCGGTCAACGCGGGCGGCCCCTCCCCCTCCGCCGCTCAGACTCTCCCCGCTGCTGGCGTGCGATCCCGCGACCGCGCCGGAAGTGCTCTGGTTCATCGCCGAGCATGAGCCGGAACTGCGGCGCTGGCTGGTCGCCAATCCCAGCGCGGACGCCGCACTTCTGGAATACGTCGCGCAGGCGGGCGGCCCCGGCGTCAACCGCGCCCTGACCATCCTGCTCGACGGTCTGCCGGCGGCATAAGTCAGGATTTCATTGCCAGAACGGCCGTATACACCTGCTTGCGGTTCGGCAACGAGCCATCCGGCAGCGGATGTTCGGCGACCACCTGCGCGATCGCGTCTTTGATGCGCACGCCATCCTCCAGGGCACGGTCGATGGCCAGCACGGCCAGATCGTCGATGCTCAACGTCGCCGGCGCGGCCGCCTCCGCCTCCTCATCCGACGCGCCACCAATCACCAGCACCATCTCGCCGCGCGGCGGATTGTCAACGACGCCTTGGCGTATCGTGCCGACCATGCCGCGACGAATCTCCTCATAATCCTTCGTCAGCTCGCGGCACAACGCCATCGCGCGGTTCGGGCCGAACGCATCGAGCAGGTCATCCATCGAATCCGCGATGCGATGGGGCGTCTCGTAGAACACGATCGTGCGGCGCTCGGACTGCAGCATGCGCAGATGCTGCACGCGTTCGGAGTGCTTGCGCGGCAGGAACCCCTCATAACAGAACCGGTCGGTCGGCAGGCCGGAGAGCGCGAGCGCGTCGAGCACGGCGCTCGGTCCGGGCGCGCACGTGACCGGCAGCCCACGCTCGATGGCCCGGCGCACGATCGCCAGTCCGGGATCGTTGATGGTCGGCATGCCCGCGTCGGATACCACCAGCACGGTGGCGCCGGTCTCCACACGGTCGAGCAGCCCGTCGGCCTTGGCTCGCTCGTTGTGGTCGTGATAGGCGATGACCGTGCCGTTCACGTGCACGCCGAGTCGGTTCGCGAGGTCATACAGTCGCCGCGTGTCCTCGGCCGCGACGATGTCGGCGTCCGCCAGCAGCGCCTTCAATCGGTCGGAGGCGTCGCCCACATTGCCGATCGGCGTGGCGGCGAGCACAACAGTGCCGCTCGGCACCATGACCGTCCGCGGGGCGGCCTTCGGCTCGGTGGCTTCCGGTACAGTGGCGTCCGGCGAGGCGCCCTCCGGCACGACTTGCGAATCATCTTGCATAGTATCCATGGTTCCCAGTATCCCGCACGCCAAGTACCTGACGGCCACCCGTTGCGTACCTAAGTGCGCGCCGAAACGACAAGTGCGCGAACATAAGAACGCAAATGATCCTGTTTGCGTACCTAAGTGCGCACGGTCGTCGTTTCAGCGCGCACTTAAGAACGCAAAACCGCCTATCCGCATCGCTACATGCCGCATCTCCCCTGCTACACCCCCGCTGGTATGGTTCTTAGAGTTTTCTTAATGGAATTACACCATTGATAGTGACGGGAATTTTCATGGGTTTCGTTCATTTCATCGTCAATTTGCTGAAGGACCCTCGCGGCGCAATCGCCAGCTGGATTGCCATGGGCACCGCACCTGCGCTCGGCTTCATCTTTCTCATCGTATTCATTGAGACGGGCGTGGTGTTCTTCCCGTTCCTCCCCGGCGACTCGCTGCTGTTCGCAGCCGGCTTCTTCGCCGCGCAGGGCGACAGCGGGCTGCCGTTGATGGCACTGCTGCCCATAGTGTGGATTGCTCCGATCCTGGGCGATCAGAGCAACTACTTCATCGGACACTTCTTCGGACGCCGAATCATCGCGTCAGGCAAGGTGAAGGCCATGACGCCGGAACGGCTGGCGAAAACCGAGAAGATGATCGAGAAATGGGGGCCACTGGCGGTGTTCCTCGGGCGTTTCTTCCCATTCATCCGCACGTTCATGCCGTTCATCTCCGGTATTTCCGGCATGCGCTGGAGCCGGTTCACCCCGTTCTCGGTGCTGGGCGGCCTGTGCTGGTCCACGCTGTTCACACTGCTGGGATTCTTCTTCGGCAACATCCCCGTCGTGCAGAAGCATTTCGAATTGGTCATCGTGCTGATTCTGCTGGTGTCGCTGCTGCCGACCATCATCGGACTGCTCAAGGCGAAATTCGGCAAGAAGCCCGGTACCGCGGCGAACTCATCGAGTGTGGCGACCGGCACGCAGAACAACTAACGCGACCGGCCACTCCTGTTGGCCGCCCGGCCTGCCTGATTACGTTCCGTTGCGTCACTGGGTGAGGGCTCACCCAGTGACGCACCCCACGCACAGTGACGCATATCAGCCCATAACCGGCACCCAATTTTCACACACGCCGGCTTGCATTTGGACATGGGTCGTATTAATGTGTATTGAGTTGTCCTGCGGAGCAAGGCAACATCCAAGGGGCTGTAGCTCAGTTGGTAGAGCGCTTCGTTCGCATCGAAGAGGTCGTGGTTTCGATTACCATCAGCTCCACGAAGGCCGATTCCATTCCACCGGGATCGGCCTTTTCATTTTTCGCCCCCGATGACCATACGCCCCCGCTGGCGGGGGCTGTCGAGCACAGCGAGACTGGGGGGGGTTCTAGAGCCGATACGGTAAAGCCCCCATGGTAAAGACCACCCCCAGTCGGCTTTCAGTCGACAGCCCCGCCAGCGGGAGGAAGATTCAGCGACCGCTGGTGGTTCAGGAGCTGAGGCGATGGCGGATGAAGGCATTCAGCGCTTCGGCGGTGATGCCGGCGAAGCCGTCGATGGAGGCGCATTGCGGACCGTCGGCTTTGGCGTTACGGTTGAAGCCGAGCTGGGCAATGGTCGTGGCTCCGGACGCGACAGCCGAGGCGATGCCCGTGGCCGAGTCCTCCAAAGCGACGCACCTCGCGATGCCAGGGAGTGCCGCGGCGCCATCGGCTCCGGCCACGCCCGTTTCGATGCCGAGCATCTTCGCCGCCGCCAGATATGGAGCCGGATCGGGCTTATGCGGCAGGTCATCGTCACCGCAGACGAATCCGGCGAACGCGCCGGCCGGCGCATGATCAATCACGTTCTGAGCGAGCCTGCGCGGCGATGTCGTGACCAGCACGGAGGGAATCCCGGCATCGACCAGCGACCCCAGCACGTCCAGTACGCCATTCGTCCAAGGCACCCTCTCAAACTCCTTCTTGGCGACGTAATCGACCATCGCCTTGGCAATCTGCTCGGGTGGCAGATTCGTCCCGTGCTCGATCATCGTTTTCGCGCAATGGTCAAGCGGAGTGCCAGAACAGGACCACGCTAGATCCTCATCCCAATACCCGCCATGCGCCGCGGCGATCTCCATCTCGCCCTCGTGCCAGTAGGGTTCCGAATCGATCAACGTACCGTCCAGATCCCAGAACACGGCCTTCAACAACATGTCACTCATGCACAACCCACCTTGTATTGACGCCAACTGTATGCCTGCATGCCCAGCAACCGGGCTTTCGTTTTCATTATCCCAGATGACCTCGAAGAGGGCGCCTGATTCTTGACGTCCATTTTCTTGACGTCCATTACACGCTCATGACTCAGCAACGACCATACTTCGACCGAGGCAACCCGCAATCAGCGCAAACGAAAGCGGGCCGCTGGCAGGATTTCCGCCAACGGCCCTCAAGACCAGTCAACCGATTCGGTACGGGCTGCGGCAATCAGTCGAAATCGAAACGAACCGTTGACTGCCGCCGCCCAGTCGAGAGACTTACCGATTCGCGCGACGGCGCAGCGACAGCGTCACACCGCCTGCCGCGAGCAGCACCGCCACTGCGGCAAGAAGACCGAACACATCCGCACCGGTTTTCGCCACAGCGTCCGGGGTCGGCTTCTGCACGTCGCCGGTACCGGCACCAGTGCCGTCACCGGTACCGTCACCGTCCGGCTTTTCGCTCGGGTCTGGAGTGGGATCGGGATCCGGCCCGGGCTCCGGCTCCTCGACAGCCGCCAGCGTCGCCGTATATGTCACGGTCACGGCGTCCGCGCCCTCCGGCACGTTCGCCGAACCGACCACTTCATACCGGTGCGCCGCCGTATCGTTTACGGTCACGTCGATGCCATCCGCAAGCACATCCGCGGGCTTGAGGCCGTCCGCGACCAGGGTCCGCCCGCCGTCCTCGCCGATCTCGTAGACGGCGTAGCTGTCGGCGACCACCAGCGAAGCCGCCGCACCGATCTGCATGGTGTCGATGTGCGCCCTGTCGGTGCCCTCGACGCGCCCGACCGGCAGCTCGCCACCGTTTTCACTCGCTCCGACCAAAGTAACATTGGCGGTGTCGTACGGCAGCGACGCGATGCGGCTGCCTGACACGTTGCTCGGGTACAGGTCGAGCGAGCGCATCATGAATCGCGCGTAACCGAGATGCCCGGCGTAGTTGAGCTGGCCGGCCTTGTTGAACCACGCGGTCTTGACGCTCGCGTCAGCGGCGACGACCTTGCCGATCCACGCCTGCGCGTCGATGAGCGGCAAATCGTCTTCCTTGGCCACCGTGCGCATAGCGCCGGCATACTCGTCTTCCCCGCCGCGCACGGTGACCGGCGTCACCAGCACGACCTTGGCGCCCGCCTCCTTCGCCTTGGCGGCCACGGAGCGAATATGCCCGGCGAACGCGGCGGCGTCGCTTTCCGCAAGATTCCCGTCAGCGTCATACAGGTCCGGAGCCAAGAAGAGGATGTCCGGCGAATACTCGCCCACCATCGCAGCGTAGTCCTCGTCCATCTGCTTGGCAGTTAGACCGCCCTGCCCGGCCGCCACGAAGAACTTGGCACGCTGCAGTTCGCGGTCCGTGGCGCTCAGCCCGGTGACGTATTCCCAGCGCACGCGCTCGTCGAGCAGCTGCACGATGTTCTTGGCAATCAGATGATCCGTATACCCGCCTTCGATGGTCTCGCCGCCCACGAACACGATATTTTTGCGAGCACCGGTATCGGAGATGATCGGCTGCAACGCGTTCACCGCCGCATCGACCTTCGTCACCGCCACGGCACTGGTTTCGGCGCTGATTCGCTTGGCTTCCGCATCGGTCAGTGTGCGGCTCCATGCGGCGACGTAATCGACAATGCCGGTGAGCTGCTGCGCACCGCCGGCGCTGTCGGCCCCGCGGATCGCGCCGGCCGTGGCCGTGTTCACCGTGATCGCGCCCGGCACGTTCAGCTGAGTGCCCGCGCCGCCGCTGATCGCGCGCATCGCGGCTCCATCAACATAGATCGTGAAGCCGTTCGCCACGAAGTTCACGGACACCGTATGCCATGCGCCATCCGCGAGGTCGTTCGTGCCGACCGTGTAGAAGTCGCCGGTGTTGCCGGAGTTGAGGAACTGCACCAGACCGGTCGCGCTCAGGCGCACGGTCGCGCGGGTCGCGGAGTCGGAGTCGCCCAGCGAGAACAGCGTCTGCGGCTGTCCGGTCGCCGACGCACGGAACCGGATGGTCACGTTGGACTCCCGCTTGCCGGCCACAGCGCTCACCACATCGCCGCCCAGGTCAACGTACTGTGCGACGGAGAGGAACTTGCCCACGGACTTGGCCGCGGCCGGGGCGGGTTCAAGCCCGTCCGAGCCCTTCAGCCCGTTGCCGTCGGCGTCCACCGTCACGGTCGGCTTGTCCAGTGTCGTGTCGGAGCTGCTCCACCGGGCGAGCGGGTCGTCGTTGGCGATCATATTGAGCGCTCCCAGCGTGAACTTGGCCCATTCGATGTGCCCGTTCTCGCCGGGGTGGATGTCGTTGCCGGCACCCATATACGTGCCGGATTCGCGGTTGCCGCCGCCGAGTTCCAGCCACTGCTTGTTGAAGTCCACCAGCAGCACGTTCTTGTCGAGCGCGAGTCGACGTTCCGCGTCAAAGTACGTGTCGAGGTTGGCGTTGAACGTCGTGTTGGTCGTGTAGTTCTGCGTCTGCAGCACCGGGATGGCGCCGAGGTCGCGGATCTTGTCAATCAGTGTGGACAGGTTGGCGGTGTACTGGTCGACGGTGAACGCCTGGCCTGTACGCCCGTCGTTCATGCCGAACGTGAGGAACACGACGTCGGGGTGCTTGTCGGACACCCATTTCTCGAATGCGCCGTCCTTGAGCGGCCAACTGGCGTCCGCGCTGGAGATGCCGGTGTTCATGACCACATCGTTGGCGCGGGATACACCACGCACCGACGCGGTGTCCAGATGGTTCGCGAACAGTTCCGAATAGGTGCGGTAGCCACGCGTGAACTGCACGCCGTGCGTGATGGAGTCGCCGGTGAACAGCCAGTTGATGCGGTCGGTCTTTGCGAGCTTTTCGGAGAGCGTCTGCCAGTCGGCGAGCGCCTCGTTGCGGGTCTTCCATGCGGCGATGTCCGCCGGCAGTTCAACCGGCTGGCTCACGGTGACGGGGTCACCGGTGATGGACACTGATTCGAGCACCGTCTCGCCGCTCGCGTCTGCGGTGGCGTCGATGGTCGCGCTCGGCGTGAACGAGCCGGCCGTCGCGTCCGCTTCCGTCACCGTGTGGTAGGCGAGCTGTTTGCCGTTGCCGCTGACGCATGCACCGGTCGCTCCCGGAGCCAACCTGCTCCACCGGCATACGGGAGCGGGGTTGCTCGCCGACTGCGGGGTCGTCACGCCGTCCAGATTGGATTCGCGCGGATAGACCGCGAATGACTGCGTGCCGACGTTCTCATAGGTGATCCGGTAGGTCAGCGTGTCACCGACCTTGACCGGGTCTCCGTTGTCATCGGTACGTTCGATGGTGAGTTTGAGCCGCTTGGCTGCGGGATCCGGTTCGGTGACGGTCACCGCCAACTCGCCTTCGGCGAAGCTGTGCAGCGTGTCTTCGGACTGCGCGTACTTGCCGGTGATCTTCATCGTCGCTTTCGCGACGGTACCACTGACAGCCGCCGCAGGCACAGTCACCGGAACGTTCACGGTCGCGCTCTGACCGGCGGCAAGATTGCCGACGTTCACGGCTTCGGCGCTCCAACCAGACGGCAGACCTGTGGGGGTCACGGTGACGTTCGTGTAGTCGGTCAGACCGTCGTTGGTGACGGTGACCGGCGCGGTCAGCGTCCCCTCGCCTTCCTTGACGGTCGCGGTGCCGCTCGCCGTGGCGGTGAGATATCCCAGCCACTCCATCGACACGTGCGTGTAGGTGATGCTTTCGCCTTCGTACAGCAGACCGTAACCACCGCCGGCGGCGTCGTTCAGCGCGGTGATGACCGAGTAGGCCATCGAGCCTTCCTTGAACAGCTTGCCGGCCGACCATGTGGTGCCGTCATCGAATGAAACACGCACGACACCGTTCGCACGGCCCTCGTTGCTCGCCCGCGGCGCCGAATACAGCAGCACCTTCGCCTTCGCCGAACCTTCCGGAGCGTTCGGGAACGCGCGCGTGATCTGCGCGTTGTTGTTCGGATCCGGCAGCTGGGTCTCCGATTTGATCGGACCATAGTTCACGCCGCCGTCCTCCGAGATCGCAACGCGACGGTATCCCGCCGCGCCCGGACGGGAATTGAGCATCACGCGACCGTCGGACAGCTCCACGACCTTGTTCTCGTCCATGTTCGCTTCGGTCACGGGGTTGCCGGCCTTCCAAGTCTTGCCATGGTCGTCGGAATACACGGACACCGCGATGTTCGTGTTGCTCGTGGTGCGCACAGCGTATTGCTGTATCAAACGGCCCTTGTACTGCCCGTACTTGAGCTGGATGCCATGGCCGGAGGATGCGAAACGGGACTTCCACTCGTCTTCGTGACCCTTGGTGATGTCTTTGGTGATGTTGCGCGGCTCGCTCCATGTTGCGCCGTTGTCGTCGGATTCCATGACGACGGCCTGCAGCACGTTGCGTGCATCTTCCACACCCAATACGGAGCCAAAGTAGCCCTGATCGTACGATTTCACGCAGAACAGGAAGATCTTGCCGGCTTCCTCGTCGACCACATAGGACGGGTCGGAGTAGCCGTATTTGTTGGTGGCGCTGCGTCCCTGCGCCACGTATGCCAGCGTCTCCCATGACTTGCCGCCGTCCTTGGAGATGCGCTGCACGATCGAGTTCGGGTTGGGCGCGTCCGCCGCCAATTTCGGACGCAAATCCCATGCGGCGAGAATCCAGCCGTTGGGTGCCTGCGCGATGGCGGGGATGCGGTAGTAATCGGTGTTGCCGATCTGCTTGTTGGTCGCCAGCAGGAGCGGTTCGCCGTCTTTGCGCTCCGTCGGCGTGGACGCGGCGTCGTCGGCCGGCCCCGCGACGGTCACCGTGCCGGTGGTGAACGTCATGTCATCTTGCAGCACCTGCGTGCCGTCGCGATCCGATGTGGCGCGGAATGTGGCTGTCGGCGTGTATCTGCGGGCCACGACGTCCTCAGCGGTGATGACGTGATAGGCGAACCCACATGATGCGGTCTGGTTGGCCTCTACTTCGGATCGGCAGCTGTCTCTCGGATAGGACACCACGTCCACGCGTTCGATGTTCGACTCGCTCGGGTAGGCATAAATCTTCTGCGCGGTTTTGTTGGTGTAGGTGAAGTTGAAGGTCAGCCGGTCGCCGATCTTCACGTTATCGCCGAGCGTATCGGTACGCTGCATGGCGACGCGCAGTGTGGAGGTCGCAGGGACAACCGGCACCGTCTCGCCGGTGATGTCGACGCTTTGCAGAACGCCATTGGTGCCGTCCTGAGTGGTCGCCGACACTGTCGCGGTGGGTGTGAAGCCGTTTGCGACATCGTCTTCGGTCACCACATGGTAGGCGAACTCCTTGCTCGCGCTCCAAGTGCATGCAGCCGAAGCACCCGCCGCGAGATTCCCCCACCGACACATGGGATTGGGGTTGCTCGCCGACTGCGGCGTGGCGACATTGTTGAGGTTCGACGCCGTGGGATGCACAATGAAACCGGTATCGGAAACGTTTTTGTAGCCGAGACTGTAGGTGAGCTTGTCGCCGACTTCGGCCGGGGTGCCGTTGCTGTCGGTGCGGGTCAGGGTGAGTTGCAAATATTCTTAAGGGGGTTCGTCCGCCGCATTCGCGCTGATGGTGCCGGCCGGCAGCACTGCCAGCATGGCGATGGCCACCAGCAGCCCGCTGAGCTTGCGCATCAGCGTTTTTGCTGTGGCACGTCGGAATATTGTGGTCATATCGAGACTTTCTTCTCTGCGGCAGGTCAGCTTCCGAACCGATACGGGGGTAGCAGCGTCTTCTTCGGCTCAGTCGGCTTCTTTACCGCATATTATTTATGAACTATTCGGTTATATGAGAATCACAGCGATACGCTGAGATTTCACTCATTATAGTCCACAAAGCAAACGAATTACAACATGAAAAAGCCCCCGTGTTTCGGGGGCTTTTCCTGTATGCCGTCACTCATCGGCCGGGCGGTTTACCGCCGCGGCAGTGAGGTCTCGGTCAGATCAGTGAACGGAGCGGCGACGCAGCGACAACGCCGCGACACCGGACAGCGCCAACAAGACGAACACGATGGACATGCCTGCCGTGGAAGCGCCGGTCTTGGACAGGCCGGGCTGCTCGGTGGGCACGTCGACCTTCGGGCCGGCCGGCTTCTCCGGTTCGGGCTTGGGTTCGGGTTCGGGCTTGGGTTCCGGTTCGACGCTCTTCTCGGCCACGTCAATCGTGAACGATGCCGTCAACGGATTCGCACCCTCCACAGGCACACTCACCGTGACCGTCACCACACCAGCCGCCGCGAACGGCTCAGCCAAATCGACCGCCTTGCCGTCAGCATCCACAGCCGACAGCGAATACTCGCCGGCAGCCAGCGCCTTCGACGAACCATCACTCATCGCCGCGGTCACCGACACCTTCGACGCATCAAACACGTCACCGACCTTCACACCAGCCTGCGACGTCACCGCCGAAACACCGGTGATGGTCGGCTCCGGCTCAGGATCGGGCTCGCTCTTTTCGGTGACGTTCACCGTGATGGAGCCGTCAAAGCCGGTCGTGGCGTCGGCATTCGCAGCGGACGTGCCGGTCACGCGCAGGACGATCTTGGCGACATCGTCCTTCTTGGCAGTTGCGGGAACATTCACCGTGACGGTCACGTCCTTGGACGTGCCGCTGGCAAGAGCGCCCACGTTCACCGGAGAGGCAGACCATCCGGTCGGCAGATCGGCCGGAGTCACCGTCACACCGGTGTAATCCACAGAACCGACGTTGCTCACCGGAACGGTCACGTCCATCGTGCTGGCACCCTCTTCAACCGAAGCGGTCACGTCATCTGCGGTGGCGGACAGGTAGCCGAGCCAATCCATGGAAATGTGCGTGTACATGATGTCGTGGCTGTCAATGCCGCCGCCGGTGACCCAAGCGCCTTCGTACAGCAGACCATAACCACCGCCAGCGGCACCGCTCAGCGCGGTGATGACCGAGTAGGCCATCGAGCCTTCCTTGTACAGCTTTCCGGATGACCACGTGGTACCGTCATCGAGCGAGATGCGGACCACGCCGTTCGCACGGCCCTCGTTGTTCGCGCGCGGTGACGAGTACAGCAGCACCTTCGCCTTCGCCGAACCCTCGGGAGCGTTCGGGAACGCGCGCGTAATATGCGCGTTGTTGTTCGGATCCGGCAGCTGCGTCTCATTTTTGACCGTACCGTAGTTCACGCCGCCGTCCTTCGAAATCGCCACGCGACGGTAACCGGAACCGTTACCCGGGCGGGAGTTGAGCATCACACGGCCATCAGACAGCTCCACGACCTTGTTCTCATCCATCAGCATGCCCGTCACCGGGTTGCCGGCCTGCCAGGTCTTGCCATGGTCGTCGGAGTACACGGATACCGCGGCGTTCGAACCGGTCGTACGGCCCACGGCATACTGCTGAATCAGACGACCCTTGTACTTGCCGTACTTGAGCTGGATGCCGGCACCGGAGGTGGCGAAACGGGACTTCCACTCGTTCTCGTAACCCTTGGTGATGTCAGCGGTGATGTCACGCGGCTTGCTCCACGTCTCGCCGTTGTCCTTTGAGCTGACGACGACCGCATGCAGCACATTGCGGTTGCTCTCATCGACGCCAAGCTGAGAGTCGGCGAAGCCCTTGTTATACGAGTGAACGAAGAACAGGAAGATCTCGCCGGTCTCCTTATCGACCACATAGGATGGGTCGGAATAGCCGTAGCGTTCCGGGGCGTTCTTGCCCTGCGCGACATATTGGATCGGCGTCCACGACTTGCCGCCATCCTTGGAGATGCGCTGCACGATGGAGTTCGGCTGCGGGGCATCCCAGCACTTGACGCCGCTGCCGTTGGCCATCGCCGTATTGGGACGCTGGTCGAATGCGGCGAGGATCCAGCCGTTGGGCGCCTCGGCGAGCGCCGGAATACGGTAGCATTCGGTACCGAGGTTCTGGCGGGCGGTGGCCAGGCGCACGGCCTCACCATCGGCACGGTCTGTGGGGATGGTGGCCGGATCGGGGCGCTTGCCTTCCTTCACGGTGACGGTATCGCCGGTGGAGACGATGTTGTCTTGCAGCACCTGAGTGCCCCCTCGGTCAGAGGTGGCCTTCCACACGGTACGCGGGGTGAAGCTGCCGGCCGTGAGATCATCCGCAGTGATGGTGTGGCTGGCCGTGGAGCAAGGGTAGGAAGCGCCTCCCGCAAGGTTCTCATAACGGCAGTTCGGCGTTCCTGTGGTCAGCACACCGCTCAGATTCGACTCGGCGGGGAATGCGGTGAATGCCGAACTCGTGTTGTTGGTGTTGGTGAAACTGTAGGTGAGCGTGTCACCGACATATACCTCGTCGCCGAGGGCGTCGGTACGCGTCATCGTGACGGTGAGCATGTCAGCATCATCGCTGGCCGCACTCGCGGTGGATACCCCTGCGGGCAGTACCACCAGCATGGCAGCGGCCGCCACCAGCGCGCCAAAACGGCGCAGCAGCGATGGCTTGGTCGAACGAACCATGTGTGTTCCTCTCCTGTGCAACGCCGGGTCACGACTTTGGGCCCCGACCGCCGTTCCACCTATGGGACGGCATGGCTTCCTCACCATCAAGCGTTATTTGTATAGTATCTTGCTATTCAATCTTCATTGGCATAGCAAAATCGCTGTCGGGTACAGTATTATAGCCTACATTGTGAACAAAATGACATACAATTGTCTGCGATTCCGTATCACCCCCCCACTTCCCATCCAGCACCCGTCCAAAGTCCCATCCGACAGGAATAAAACGGGACGATGGCGGGATACAAGACGTCCCCATACGACAAAAGTCCCATCCAGCGGATGCCAGATGGGACTATGACGGGATGACGGCCGCCTATTCGCGACCGGATGTGATCTGCAACGGCGCGATATATGCGCGCCCGCGCCGACGCACATGATAGAACGGCGACTGCCGCACCTCGACGACTTCACCATCCATACCGGCCTCGAACACGCTATCGCCGTCCAGTCGACGGCGAAGATGCCGAATCTGCCGGCGCAGCTGCCTGTTCTCCTCCTGCAACGAAAGAATATGCGTGACGCCTGCGAGATTGATACCCTCGTCCTGGCTCAACTGCTGCGCCTGCGCAAGACGCGCCACGTCACGAAGCGTGTAGCGCCGCGCACCACCCTCCGTGCGCTGAGGCACCACCAGACCAAGGCGGTCGTACTGACGCAACGTCTGTGGATGCACGCCCGCAATCTGAGCCGCCTGACTCACCGTGAACACCGGCATCTCCACGTTTAAGCCGAGCGCGTCGATTGCATCGAGATCAACGCCGCCGGAGACCAACGCCGCGGCGCAAGCAGCATACGCACGCCTGACTTCCTGTGCGATTCGCGCCATGATCATCATCTCCTTAACGTTGATTATCGGCTGCGGGGTGATGGTGCCCCCCAGTCGCTCCGCGACGATGCGAGATGCCGCCGGGAGGATTACCGCTCGGCGGCAACCGCTTCGACGTAGCCCTCGACGGACTTGTCGAATTCCTTCGCGGCGTGCTTCGCGCCCAGACCCGGCTTCGCGGGCACGCGAATCTGCACGCACCCAATCAGGTCGCCGGCAGTGGCGGACTGAACGCCCTTGCCGCTGACACGAATCTCCGCGCCACTGGACGAGCCCGCCGGCACCTTGAACGTGACGGTCTCGCCATCGATGTCATGCGCTTCCACGCGGGCACCGGCCACAGCCTCGCCTACGGTCACCGGCACATCCATGACGATGTCATGACCGCGCATCGTGAACCGCGGATCCGGCTTCACCTGCACGGTCAGATACATGTCGCCGTTCGCACCGCCGTTGCTGCCCGGCTTGCCCTTGCCTGCGATACGAATCTTCTGCCCGTCCTTGACCCCGGCGGGAATATGCGTCTTGAACTGCTTGCCGTCCACGCGCAGCGACACGGTAGCGCCCTTGACCGCCTGACGGAACGTCAACGTGATCTTGGACTTGCGGTCATCGCCGCGCTGCGGAGTCGGCGGCTCCTCATACGGGTTACCGTAACGCGAACCGCCATAGCTCGCACCGCCACGGCCACCGGCAGCCCCGCCGAACATCGAGAAGATATCGTTGAGATTGCTCGGACCGCCGCCGGACGTGCTGAAGCGCACATTGCCGCCGTTGCCGCCGAACATCGAACCGAAGATATCCGAGAATCCGGAAGCGTCGAACCCGCCCTGACCGGAGCCGCCAGAGAAACGCGCCCCACCCATGCCGAACTGGCGGATCGCGTCGTACTTCTGCCGCTGCTCCTTGTTGCTGAGCACGTCGTACGCCTCGGAGATGTCCTTGAACCTCTCCTCGGCCTCCTTCGTCTTGTTCAGGTCGGGATGGTATTTGCGCGCCAGCTTGCGGTACGCTTTGGTGATGTCATCCTCGGTGGCGTCCTTGGAGACACCGAGGACTTTGTAGAAATCCTTGCTCAGCCATTCATTCTCAGCCATTCAGGTCTCCTTTCGTGTATGCGTGTATGTGTGTCGTATGTTGTTTTTCTGTTGTTGCGTATTGGCGTTCGTCACCGCGGAGGTCGGCATGTTTGCTGTGACCGGAGCGGAGACGACGGTGATGTGATCGTGTCTGCGGTCAACGTGCGACCGTGCGGAGTTTTGTCGCTTGGGGTAGCGGACGCTTGGGGCGGTGCGGAGACCGTAGACCGTGCGGAGCGGGCGGGCATGTTGTCCGACTTCGCTCCAGGCCGCTCGGACCGAGGTTTACGGTCGGACAACATGCCCGCCCACTCCGCACTCGTTAGGTGCAGTGACTTGCGTCTGCATCTCCGAGTCGGGTGCATGTTTTGCGCGAGTGTGGTGTCGCACGCTTGCTGCGGTGACAGCGAGATGAGACAGGTGGTTTGCGGAAATCTGAGGGTGGTCGGATTTCCGCAAACTCCTCTTGGGGAGGGTTAGTTTTGCGGGGAGGCTACTACGACGCGGGCGGCGCGGATCACGCGGTCACCGATGCGGTAGCCGGCTTCCACGACCGTGTCGACGGTCTCCTTCTCGGCCTCGGCGTCCGGCTTGTGCAGGATCGCCTCATGCTTGGTTGGGTCGAATTCCTCGCCTTTTTCGCCGAACTTCTCCACGCCGAACTTCTCGAACGCCTTGTCGATCTTCGCGGCCACGGCCTTGAAGGAGTCGTCCATCTCGCTGTGTTCGCGGATGCGATCGATGTCGTCGAGCGCCGGCAGCAACGCGGTCAGCACGTCGATGATGCCATGCTGGCGGAAACGCTCCTGCTCGCGCTGCGCACGATTGCGGTAGTTGACGAACTCGGCGCGTTCACGCTGCAACGCTTCGAGATAGTCGGCGGCTTCCTTCTTGGCCTTGCCCAGCGGGGTCAGCGAGTCGTCGGCGGCCGCTCCGTCATCCGCACCCGCGGCAGCGGAGTCACCGGTCTTATCGGAAGGGCCCGTTTCGGCGGACGCCTTGTCCCCAGCCGAGCCGGCAGCGCCCTTATCAGCAGACGCATCCGCAGACTTGGCCGAGTCCGACGCCTTGCCAGCAGAACCGGCGGCAGCGCCGTCGGAAGGACCGGCCTGCCCGGTGGCGGACAGGTTGTCCGCGTCAGGCAGGTCGTTCAGGTAATCGTCCTTGTTGAACTCGGACATGATTACTTGTTGTCCTTCTTGTCGTCATCGTCCACGACCTCGGCGTCCACCACGTCGTCATCGCCACCGTTGGAGGCGGCACCCGACGCACCGGCAGCCGCACCGGCAGCATCAGCAGCGCCCGCAGCACCCTGCTGCGCGTACAGTGCCTCGCCGATCTTCTGCGCGGAAGTCATGAGCTCGCTCTGCGCGCTCTTGATCTTCTCGATGTCCTCGCCCTTCAGGGCTTCCTTCAGGGCGTTCACCTTGTCGGTGACTTCCTTGGCGATCTCGTCGGAGATCTTATCCTTGTTGTCGTTGACCAGCTTCTCGGTCTGGTAGGCGAATGCCTCGGCCTGGTTGCGGGTCTCGGCGTCCTCCTTGCGCTTCTTGTCCTCGGCCTCGTGGGCTTCGGCCTCCTTGACCATGCGGTCGATCTCGTCCTTCGGCAGGCCCGAGCCACCGGTGATGGTCATCGACTGCTCCTTGCCGGTGCCCTTGTCCTTGGCGGACACGTGCACGATGCCGTTGGCGTCGATGTCGAAGGTGACCTCGATCTGCGGGATGCCACGCGGAGCCGGCGCGATGCCAGTCAGCTCGAAGGTGCCCAGCGGCTTGTTGTCGCGAGCGAACTCACGCTCGCCCTGGTAGACCTGAATCAGCACGGACGGCTGGTTGTCTTCCGCGGTGGAGAACACCTCGGAGCGCTTGGTCGGAATGGCGGTGTTGCGGTCGATGAGCTTGGTCATGATGCCGCCCTTGGTCTCGATGCCGAGGCTCAGCGGGGTCACGTCGATCAGCAGGACGTCCTTGCGGTCGCCCTTGATGACGCCGGACTGCACAGCGGCGCCGACGGCCACGACCTCATCCGGGTTCACGGACTGGTTCGCTTCCTTGCCGCCGGTAAGCTCCTTGACGAGCTCCTTGACGGCCGGCATACGGGTGGAGCCACCGACCAGCACCACGTGGTCGATGTCGCTCACGGAGATGTTGGCATCGCGCAGCACGTTGTTGAACGGCGTGCGGCAGCGGCCCAGCAGGTCGGAGGTCATTTCCTCGAAGTGCGCACGGGTCAGGGTCTCGTCCAGGTGCACCGGGGTGCCGTCGGGCGTCATGGCCAGGTACTGCATGTTGATGGAGGTCGAAGTGGACGAAGACAGCTCCTTCTTCGCCTGCTCCGCGGCTTCCTTCAGACGCTGCAGCGCGATCTTGTCCTTGGACAGGTCGACGCCGTACTTGTTCTTGACCTCGCCGACGAGCCAGTCGATGACCTTCTGATCCCAGTCGTCGCCGCCCAGGTGGTTGTCGCCGTTGGTGGCCTTCACCTGAATGGTGGAGAAGCCGTCGTCGTCCTTGCCGATCTCCAGCAGGGACACATCGAAGGTGCCGCCGCCGAGGTCGAAGACCAGGATGCGCTCGTCTTCCTTGCCCTTCTCAAGACCGTAGGCCAGCGCGGCCGCGGTCGGCTCGTTGATGATGCGCAGGACGTTCAGGCCTGCGATCTTGCCGGCGTCCTTGGTGGCCTGACGCTGGGCGTCGTTGAAGTATGCCGGGCAGGTGATGACGGCATCGGTGACGGGCTCGCCGAGGTACGCCTCGGCGTCCCTCTTCAGCTTCATCAGGATCTGCGCGGAGATCTCCTGAGGCGTCCACTTCTTGCCGTCGATCTCGACGGTCCAGTCGGTGCCCATGTGACGCTTCACGGAGCTGATGGTGCGATCGACGTTGGTCACGGCCTGACGCTTGGCGACCTCGCCGACCAGGATCTCGCCGGACTTACTGAACGCCACCACGGACGGCGTGGTGCGCGCACCTTCGGCGTTCACGATGACGGTGGGCTCGCCACCTTCAAGGGTCGCGATGCAGGAATTCGTAGTACCCAGATCAATACCAACTGCACGTGCCATAATGTGTGCTCCTTAGATATCTTGTTCGTTTACGTTTGCTTGCTCAAGTCTTGGCCCCGCGGCCATCGGTGCTCGATCGACGCCCACGGGTCTTCGCCTCAAGGTTGCCCTCGTTTTGCCTTCCAAAACTTGAGCCTACACCACTCAACTTTCGAGCACCAGCTTTTATTCCCACTTCTTCACAAAAACTTGAGTCGATATCACTCAAGTCCGCTCTCAAAACTCGCAGATACACCGATTTCTTAGCGAAAAAGCCGCCGTATCTGCGAGTTTTGAGAGCACCCAAATGCAAAGAGCCGGCCGCAACCATCACAGGTTGCAGCCGGCTGGCGTATCAGTCGCCCTAGGCGACGTCACGAATCGCGGCGAGCGTCAGCTCAGCGGCGACCCGCCTTGACGGAGCGCACGACCATCGCGCCGGCGCCCAGAGCGAGCACCATCAGCGCCAGGCCGAGCACGGTCGCGCCGGTCTTGCCCAGAGGAGCGGTCGGCTCCTTGACGGTGCCCTGAGCGACAGTGCCGCTGCCGTTGCCGCCGTTCGGCGTCTTGTCGGCGGAGCCTGAGGCGGACGGGAAGCTCACGGAGGCGGACTTGCCGGACTGGCGGCCGTTCACCGTCAGCGTGTAGGACGCGCCCTCGGCCGGAGTGAAGTCGGCGAACGAGATCGAGGTGGTGGCCGCGGTGGCGACGCGCACGCCGGAGAGCGGGGTGGACGTGTTGGACTCGGCGACGACCTTCTTGGAGGCGTTGTCGATCAGCTGGTACGACAGCACCGCGTCACCGTTGAAGCCGGTGACGGCCGCGCTGTACTTGCCGTCCTTGTCCTTGTTCACGGTGACCTTGCCGCCGTTGGACAGGTTGTTCTGCGACGTGGTGTCGGTCGCCAGGCCAAGGGCGCCGGCGATCGTGTAGAAGTTATCGGTCTGGTCGGTCAGGCCATCCACGCGGGACGCACCGGGACCCGATGCGGCGATGCGCAGCTGGGTGCCGGTGTGGCTCATGTTGCCCTGGGCCTTGCTGGAATCGGCCGCACCTTCGGTGTCTTGGCCGTCGGAGTACAGGTTCTTCTCGGAGGTGCCGTAGGAGATGGTGGTCTTGGAGCCGTCGGCGTTCTTCAGCACGGTGCTCAGCGCGTAGTACGGCTGGGATTCGACGATCTGCGAGGTGTGGGCGTGGTCGGCGGTCACGATGATGAGGGTGTCGCTCAGGTCGACCTTCTTGAGAGCGGCGGAGATGGCCTTGTCAAGGTCGTCGGTCTCGCCGATCTGGCCGCAGGCGTTGGCGTTGTGGTCCTGCTTGTCGATGGAAGCGCCTTCGACCTGCAGGAAGAAGCCCTTCTCGGACTTCGGGTTGGCCTGCAGCAGGTCGAGCGCCTTGTCGGTGAAGTCGGCGAGGGACGCGCCCTGATTGCCGAGCCACTTGGCGTTGGTGGTGCACACGGTCGGGTTCTCGTCCTTGGCGGCGTCCTGCTTGGTGGCCACAGACGGGTTGAACTGGGTCGGCAGGTTGCCGTCGCCGAGCAGGGCGAGCACCGGCTGGCCATCCTTGTAGGTCAGGTTCTTGAAACCGTCGACGTCACCGCTCTTGACGGTCTGGAAACCGCGGTCAGCGGCCTGCTGCCACAGGGTGTTGCCGTTCTCGTCGAGCTGGTTGAAGTACTTGGCGCCGCCGCCGATGGTCACGTCGGCGCGCGTGTCGAGCAGCTGCTCGGAGATGGAGCCGATGCCACCGTTGGCCTTGAGCTGGTCGGCGAGGCACCTGCCGATGCCGGCGAGCTCGGCGTCTTTGATATCGACCTTGCCGTCGCCGTTCTTGTCGGTGCCGTCCCACTTGCCCTGCGGGCCGTAGCAGGCGCGCTCGGAGGAGTGGGATTCCTGGACCGCCGGAGTGGCATCCTGGATCTCGGAGGTGGTCACGTTGCCGGTGGCGAGGCCGTTGGCCTTGGCGAGCTCAATGAGGTTGAGCTGCGGGTTGCCCTTGACGTCCACGGACACGGCGTTGTTGTAGGTCTTGGTGCCGGTCGCCCAGCCGGAGCCGGAGGCGGAGGAGTCGGTGACCGGGGTGATCACGCCGGCGGTCTTGGAACCGGTGAGCTGGCCCTTGGAATCCTTGGCCATCAGCGAATCGTTGGAGCTGCCGCCCAGCGAGAACGTGGTGTACTGGCCGACGCCGCTTTCGGCGGCCTTGCCGGTCGAGGTCTGGAGTGCGCCCGGCTGGCCGATCTTGTCGAGGCCCTGGAACGTGCCGTTGACGCCGTGCAGGTAGTTGCGTGCGACGGTGATCTCGGAATCTCCCATGCCGTCGCCGATGAACAGGATGACGTTCTTCGCCTTCGCGTTGCCGATTGTGGCGATGCGCTGGGCGCCGCCGTGCACCGACAGGGCGTCCACGCCCTTGCCGTTCAGATCGTAGGTGCCGCTCGCGGCGAACGCCGGAGCGGTCAGCGCGCCCAGGGCCGCAGCTGAGGTCAACGCCGCGACGGCGCCTTTGAGCATTTTGTTGATGTTCATGGATCTCTTCTTCCAATCACGAAGCCGGGCATGCCCCGGCGGTCAATCACCGGCGCCGTCGGGCACAGCAAGCCTCTCTCGGCAGCGCCGGAAGGCCTCGCGGCCCTCACCGAGCAAACTATGTCGGCCATTCAACCGTCACGCGACGAGTATCCGAACGTAACGTGAACTTCCGCGGTCATTTTCCGTAACCGAGAGAACGGTTTTCATTTTCAAAGAGCCTTACATACGCCTCTTTCTCTTTGAGAACGTTTGCAGTATAATGAAACAAATATGATGTCGGCAGTCACGGCACGATGGGGAATTCAACACACAGCAAAGGAGTTGTCTACATGGATAAAGCAGGAATACGCGAAGTGGCAAAAGCGGCAGGGGTCTCCATATCCACCGTATCCCGCGCATTCGCCCACCCCGAAGTCGTGTCGGAGAAGACACGACACAAGGTGCTTCAGGCCGCGGACCAGCTCGACTTCAACATCTCCCGCTCGGCCGCGGCCCTGAAATCCGGGCAGACGTTCCGCGTGGCGCTGCTCATGAACGAGGAGATCACCAGCTGGTTCAACACCCAGATCTTCGCCGGCATCAACTCGATCATGCACGACGCCGGCTATGACATCTCCGTCTTCCAGCACATCGACACCGCCGACATGCGCCGCAAGTTCTTCACCGACCTGCCAGTGCGACGCAACGTCGACGCGGTGTTCGTGGCGTCCTTCGCCATCGACGAGAAAGAGGTCGAACAGCTCAAGCGCATCCGCGTGCCGATCATCGGCATCAACACGCCGTCCATCGACGGATTCGACGCCTCCATCAGTATCGACGACGAAAACGGCATGTACACGGCCACCCAGCATCTGCTCAACCTCGGCCACAAGCACATCGTGTACGCCTGCTCGGCGGCGTCCGAGTCCATGGACTCCTCGATCGACGCCCGCGGCCGCGGATTCATCCGCGCCTGCGAAAACGTCGAGAAGAGGCGCGAACTCAACTGGCAGGTGGTCACCGTGCCGCGCGGACGCGCGTTCGCCGATTCGGCGCTGTCGGCGCTGCTCGCGCTGGACGAGTTCCCCGACGCCATCTGCTGCCAGATAGACATGATGGCGATTCCGCTGATGCTCAAGCTCGAACGCTACGGACACCGCACGCCACGCGACTACTCGATCATCGGCTTCGACGACAGCCCCTATGCCGACACCGTCAACCTCACCACCATGAAACAGGACCCGTTCAAGATGGGACGTTCGGCCGCCCAGAAGGCAATCAGGCTCATCAACGGAGAGGAACCCGAGAAGCCGCATGAAATCGTGCAGCCGACCCTGGTGCTGCGCGAGTCAGACGCCCTGTACACGGACTGAACCCGTTTCAGACCGCCGCCCGTTTCAGACCGCCAGGGCGCAGACCACCAGCGCGATCAGAAGTCCGAATATGGGATTCATCACGCTCCAATCCCACCATCGGCCGGTCACGATCTTGTCATACGGGGCCTCTGCGACCACCGCCGCGACCAACAGCCGCAACCCGTACCGCCACACGTCACCGGTGTGCCGCCAGTTCTTGCCCGCATCGTTGTACTTGTGACGCCAGTTTGCCGTTGATGACGGTGAGGCCTTCGGCGTCGACGCCGGCGGAGGGTTTCTTACCGACGTACATGGACGTCAGCAGTTCCAGCGCTCGATGACACGGTCCCCCTTGTATACGGACAGAATCGAATAATGAGCGGTATCCAGACGCAGCAGACGTGCGAAATGCGGGTCGACCCCCAGCCAACGTGCCGTAAGGATGCGCAGCACATGCGCGTGCGCGACGAACAGCACGGAATGGCCGCTCTCCATCAGCGGCACCGCCTGATCGATGGCCTGCTGCACACGGTCATAGACGTCGCTCAGCGACTCGCCCGGCCCGTTATGCACGGGAACCTGCTCGCCGTCCGGCAGCGTCTCCGTCCAGTCGCCTTCCATTGTGGGGCTCAGCGCATCGGGACCATCATTCCATAGCTCCCAAGAGCCGCCGTGCAATTGCGCGATGGTCTGACGGGTACGGCCCTCCGCCCGGCCGTAATCCCATTCCGCGAGCGCCGGCAGCGTACGCGGAGCGAACCCGGCGAGGCTTGCCGTCTGCTGGGCCCTCTTCAGCGGGCTGGCGTACACGCAGTTCTCGCCGAATCCCTGCGGAAACGCCGTCTGAATCCGGGTGCCGGCATCGCGGGCCTGTCGCTCGCCTTCGGCGGTAAGAGGAATATCGGTGCGCCCGGTATGCTGCCCGGACTCACTCCACACAGTCTGCCCGTGTCGGAGCAGAACCAGTCGCCCTGCCGTAGCCGCGTTGCCACCTGTCGTTTGAGTCATATGCAGTACTGTACTCAACCTGCAGCATATTCGCATGCCGAGGCCTATATGCGATGCGTCTCCACCTCGCAAAATAATGGTGACATGACAGAATTTCAGGATGGACCGGGCAACGGCGGATCGGGCCTCGACGGTTCAAGCACCGATCGGATCATCGAAGGCTTTGCCCGAATCAACGAGAAAGTGGATGCCATGCGTAATCAGCGTCTGAACGACCCCGACTCCCTCGGCGATAAGGCCGTCAAATTCGCGCTGCCGTCCATCGCAGGGTTCGTGGCCGGCAAGCTGTTCACTCTGGTGTGGAACAAGTTCGTCGCCCGCAAGCGTCCATCCGATGGCACGGGCGAGCTGGGGGACGGAGTCGTGGACCAGCAGGAGAGCCTGTTCATGAGCATCCTGTTCGCCGCATTGTCCGCCGCCGTGGGAGCCGCGGTCTCGCAACTCTCCGATCGCGGCTCCAAAGCCCTCGTCGCTCGCCGTCACCGTCGCCAATCCGACTGATAATCACTTGGCGTCGTCCAGCGCATTGTCGCCGTGCATCTTCTATGCGCATCAGCCCGTTTTGCGTCTTTAAGTGCGCGCCGAAACGACAAGTGCGCGAACATAGGGACGCAAATGGCCCTGTTTGCGTCCTTAAGTGCGCACGGTCGTCGTTTCGGCGCGCACTTAAAGACGTTTTGGGGCGCCAGCCATTACCGGCGTGTTCCCCATCAGCGCAAATGGGTAGCTCTTGGGGCGTCTCTTTGCGACAATGACAGCATGGTTACCAACAGCACTATCGAGACGCTGCTCAATCGCAGGTCCATCCGCAAATTCGTTGCCGAGCCCTTCGACGATGATACCGTCGCCACACTGGAGACCGTGGCCCAGCACGCCGCTTCCAGCCAGTATCTGAACGACTGGTCGGCTGTCCGTGTCAAGGATCCGGCGCTTAAGAAGCGCATGTCCGAGATCGGCAAGCAGCCGTATATCGCCGAAGCACCGCTGCTGTATGTGTTCGTCGCGGACGAGCACCGCAATGCGATTATCGCCGAGTCGAAGGGCGTGCCCACGGATTCGGACACCTACGGTCTCGCCGGTAGCTACCGGTTCTCTCAGGCCCAGAACGATGCGGTTCTGGCTTTGCACGCGATGGAGACCGCCGCCTATTCGCTCGGCCTGGGATGCGTCATCCTCGGTTCCCTGCTCAATGATGTTCCCGGTCTGATCGAAGCGCTGCACCTGCCCCAGTACACGTATCCTGTGCTGGGATTGGCGATCGGCAAGCCCGATCAGGCTCCCGCGCTCAAGCCTCGCATGCCTCGCGAGCTGCAGTTCTTCGATGACGTGTATCCGTCGGATGATGACGCCACTGAATCCATCAAGGAGCGTATCGGCGCCTTTGACGTTTCAGTGCATGAGTACTACGATCTGCGCAACACCGATCGTCCCGTTGACGCATTCAGCGATCAGATCGCCTCGATTGCAGCCCAGCGCATGGACGCCACGCATCAGGTGATACCGAACGCCACATCGCAGGGATTCCGTCTCGACCGGTAAATGACCCCCAAACGATAATGGGCGGTGGTCGGAACCCGATATCAGGTTCCGACCACCGCCCATTGTGTTATCTGACTCGTGTTGTTCGGCCCTCGCGGATTCGCCTATTCGGCGAATGACGGGAGAAGAGCATCAACGCCACCGCGGCTTGTAGCCCTTCTTGCGACTGTGCGGTTTTATCTGCTGGTTCAGGGGGACATACATGTGCTCATGAGCGGGATCACGATGCGTCAGATGCCAGGTGCCGCAATATTCGCACCGATACACCCACAGCTCCGCTCCGCGTTCGATAAGGCTCTGGTCGGCGGCATGCTGCGCCTGGGCCTTGTCATGGTACATGATCTTGTTCGAGATGGAACAGCGTTTCGGAGTGAAGTAATGCATAGCAACACCACAGTCTAGGACAGGAATTCTTCTGTTGCAACGGCTGTTGGTTGTTGTGTTTGGGTATGGGTGGGCCCCCGGGGGTTGTTGGCCTCGTCCGGGGGTCCTTGTCGTGTGGTGCGGCGGCGTGCTACTCTCCCACACCCTGTCGGGTGCAGTACCATCGCCGTGCCAGGCCTTAGCTTCCGGGTTCGGAATGGGACCGGGCGTCTCTCCTGGGCCATGGCCGCCGCAAATCTTGGGTTATCGGCCAGGAAACGGGGTTTCCCGCCGGCGTGTGGCGGTTCGGGGACCGGACAATGGACGCGATTCGTTGCTGTTGACTGATCGTGCGCGTGTGAGGACCGTGCTCCCTGTGCGCCTTCGCGGGGCCCTGCCGGGTCCTGCGCCACACGCCTCCCGGGCGTGTGGATGTGGGTTGCCTCTCGACCATTAGTACCGGTCGGCTCCACCCCTCGCGGGGCTTCCACGTCCGGCCTATCAACCACGTGTTCTGCATGGGGTCTTCAGCGGCTCGGGGCCGCATGGAATCCTTATCTTGGAGAAGGCTTCCCGCTTAGATGCTTTCAGCGGTTATCCCTTCCGAACGTAGCCAACCGGCCGCGCCACTGGCGTGACGACCGGCATACCAGAGGTTCGTCCACCCAGGTCCTCTCGTACTATGGGCAGGCCTCCTCAGGATTCCAACGAGCGCAGAGGATAGAGACCAAACTGTCTCACGACGTTCTGAACCCAGCTCGCGTGCCGCTTTAATCGGCGAACAGCCGAACCCTTGGGACCTGCTCCAGCCCCAGGATGCGACGAGCCGACATCGAGGTGCCAAACCATCCCGTCGATATGGACTCTTGGGAATGATCAGCCTGTTATCCCCGGGGTACCTTTTATCCGTTGAGCGATGCCGCGCCCGTGCGCCGGCACCGGATCACTATCTCCGACTTTCGTCCCTGCTCGATCCGTCGATCTCGCAGTCAAGCCCGCTTGTGCGATTACACTCGACACCCGATTGCCAACCGGGCCGAGCGGACCTTTGAGCGCCTCCGTTACTCTTTGGGAGGCAACCGCCCCAGTTGAACTACCCGCCAGGCACTCTCCCCGACAAGGCTGACTTGTCCGGGTTAGGCATCAGATGGGGACAGAGCGGTATTTCACTGGCCGGCTCCACCACGGCTGGCGCCGCGGCTTCGAAGCCTCCCGCCTATGCTACACAATCCGCGCCTAATGCCAATACCAAGGTATAGTAAAGGTCCCGGGGTCTTTTCGTCCTTCTGCGCTTAACGAGCATCTTTACTCGTACTGCAATTTCGCCGAGCTCCTGGTCGAGACAGTGGGGAAGTCGTTACGCCATTCGTGCAGGTCGGAACTTACCCGACAAGGAATTTCGCTACCTTAGGATGGTTATAGTTACCACCGCCGTTTACCGGGGCTTGAATTCACCACTTCGCATCCCGCGAGGGGACGCTGATGGATCCTCTTAACCTTCCGGCACCGGGCAGGCGTCAGTGCATATACGGCGACTTGCGTCTTGGCATGCACCTGTGTTTTTGGTAAACAGTCGCTACCCCCTGGCCTGTGCCACCCCCAGCCGCCCACGACCCGCAAGGGGCCGGCACGGCCGGGGGTCTCCCTTATGCCGAAGGCACGGGAGCAATTTGCCGAGTTCCTTGACCAGGATTCGCTCGATCGCTTCGGTATACTCTACCAGACCACCTGTGTCGGTTTGGGGTACGGGCGGCAACGGACCTCGCGCCGAAGCTTTTCTCGGCCGACGGGATCACCGGATATCACGCCATGAAAGCGCCCATCATCACGCCTCACCCCATGAAGCCCCCGGATTTGCCTGGGGGCGGGGCCACACGCTTGACCAGGGAAAACCACCTCCCCGGCCGGCTACCCGTCCGCGTCACTCCTGAAACGCTCAACCCATGCGCGTCCAGGCCAAACAGCAACGGAATCAGGAGGCCGAAGCCCCCATCAACCGTATCGGATGGCCCTTGTTCACACGGGCTGTTGGTCGGTCCGAAAGCCGGTACGGGAATATCGACCCGTTCATCCATTCGACTACGCCTGTCGGCCTCGCCTTAGGACCCGACTCACCCAGGGACGACGAACGTGGCCCTGGAACCCTTGGTCTTCCAGCGGCAGGGATCCTCACCCTGCTCTCGCTACTCATGTCTGCATTCTCACTCCCACACAGTCCACGGCCGGGTTCCCCCGCCGCTTCGCCCCGGTGTGGGACGCTCTCCTACCACACGGCCATACGGCCGCATCCGCGTCTTCGGTGGCGTGCTTGAGCCCCGCTACATTGTCGGCGCGGAACCACTAGACCAGTGAGCTGTTACGCACTCTTTCAAGGATGGCTGCTTCTGAGCCAACCTCCTGGCTGTCTATGCGACTCCACATCCTTTCCCACTTAGCACGCGCTTGGGGACCTTAGACGACGGTCAGGGCTGTCTCCCCCTCGACGACGGAGCTTATCCCCCGCCGACTCACTGCCGGAATAGACGCGATGGGTATTCGGAGTTTGGTTGCTGTTGGTACCCGGCACGGGCCCGCAAGCATCCAGTAGCTCTACCCCCCACACGCAATCAACCGACGCTGCACCTAAATGCATTTCGAAGAGAACCAGCTATCACGGAATTTGATTGGCCTTTCACCCCTAACCCCAGTTCATCCCCTCAGTTTTCAACCTAAGTGGGTGCGGTCCTCCACGCGGTCTTACCCGCGCTTCAACCTGACCAGGGCTAGATCATCCCGCTTCGGGTCCAGGACACGCGACTGAAAAGACGCCTTTTAAGACTCGCTTTCGCTACGCATACACCACACGGCTTATGCTCGCCACATGCCACTGACTCGCAGACTCATTTTTCGATAGGCACGCCGTCACCCCACCAAGGGGGCTCCGACGGTTCGCGGGCGCACGGTTTCAGGAACTCTTTCACTCCCCTCCCGGGGTGCTTTTCACCTTTCCCTCACGGTACTCGTACGCTATCGGTCAGACAGGTATACTCAGGCTTACCCGACGGTCCGGGCGGATTCACACGGGATTCCACGAGTCCCGCGCTACTCGGGAGACACCATCCATGGTGCACGCGCATACGGCTACGGGGCCATCACCCTCTACGGCCCGGTATCCAACCCGGTTCGCCTCACGCATGCATTTATCACCACAGCCAACGGCGTCGGCCGTTGGACAGGCGTTCCCACGACACCATGCGCGCAACCCCCGACGGGTATCACACGCGCACGGTTTAGCCATCATCCGCTTTCGCTCGCCACTACTCACGGAGTATCCTCTCCTGCAGGTACTGAGATGTTTCACTTCCCTGCGTACCCCCCGCACAAGTGCGGTGCCAGCCCATGACGGCTGGCGGGTTGCCCCATTCGGACACCCTGGGATCAAAGCCATGTCGGCGGCTCCCCCAGGACTATCGCGGCCCCACACGTCCTTCATCGGTACTGTCTGCCAAGGCATCCACCATACGCCCATCACGACAACCACAACACGGCCGCCATGACCAAAGCACTACTGAAAAACCCTAGAACGACATCAGATCACGGGGACGCACCACACACGGCACGCCCCCATACGATTACGAACGAACCCAAGAAAAAACAATTCCTCGGATCCGAATCACAGTACGAACACCAACCCCACCCCAACGGGCGGGCCGATGCTCGCGTCCACTATCCAGTTCTCAAACCACCACCCCACCAGGACACCCACCCCGCACCAACAGGCACCGGGCAACCGACCTGGGGGACACACTGGCAACCACACCCCACACCAGGGGCCGGTGGCGGCCAGGGAACCCAACAGCACGCACCACACCACACAATCCAATACGACTCTTCCACGCCAGCAAGCCAGGGCGGCGACGACAAACCATCGCACTCGGCAAACCCCAGCCACAAAACCGTGCACAAAACCATGCACGCCCATATTCTCCGTAGAAAGGAGGTGATCCAGCCGCACCTTCCGGTACGGCTACCTTGTTACGACTTAGTCCCAATCACGAGTCTCACCTTAGACGGCTCCCCCCACAAGGGTCGGGCCACCGGCTTCGGGTGCTACCCACTTTCATGACTTGACGGGCGGTGTGTACAAGGCCCGGGAACGCATTCACCGCGGCGTTGCTGATCCGCGATTACTAGCGACTCCGCCTTCACGCAGTCGAGTTGCAGACTGCGATCCGAACTGAGACCGGTTTTCAGCGATCCGCCCCACGTCACCGTGTCGCACCGCGTTGTACCGGCCATTGTAGCATGCGTGAAGCCCTGGACGTAAGGGGCATGATGATCTGACGTCATCCCCACCTTCCTCCGAGTTGACCCCGGCGGTCCCACATGAGTTCCCGGCATCACCCGCTGGCAACATGCGGCGAGGGTTGCGCTCGTTGCGGGACTTAACCCAACATCTCACGACACGAGCTGACGACGACCATGCACCACCTGTGAACCGGCCCCGAAGGGAAACCGTGTCTCCACGGCGATCCGGCACATGTCAAGCCCAGGTAAGGTTCTTCGCGTTGCATCGAATTAATCCGCATGCTCCGCCGCTTGTGCGGGCCCCCGTCAATTTCTTTGAGTTTTAGCCTTGCGGCCGTACTCCCCAGGCGGGATGCT